>ENA-UOUJ01000009-UOUJ01000009.1-activated-sludge-metagenome-genome-assembly--contig:-NODE-9-length-242985-cov-42.267970_pt1 | contig 242985 bp, 229 predicted proteins | sample MGYA00249839_ERZ747224 | MGnify/ENA primary metagenome ERZ747224 (study PRJEB28782, sample SAMN03220277) | activated sludge metagenome | biome: wastewater; feature: sewage sludge; material... | reverse complement strand
TTCTCGGTTCTCGGTTCTCGGTTCTCGGTTCTCGGTTCTCGGTTCTCGGTTCTCGGTTCTCGCAGCCTATTTGAACTCGTGACTGACGCTGGCCGTCTTTCCTGAGCGCACTCGAATTGTTGTGCTGAACTCTGGCAAGCCCGCATTTTTGATGACGATACGGTGCGAGCCTGGAACCAGTGACAAGGACTTCAAAGGCGGGCTGACACCTTGCTTTCGGCCATTCACATAGACCTCCCCCCAAGGCCGTATATCCAGGGCGATTGTGCCCTTGGCAGGTGGCGCGGGCTTGGCGGCGACCGGCTCCAATTGCTCCACATGATCGACTTGCGCGGTAGGCTCAGAGGATTCGGTTTGTGTGCTTGTGGCAAGTCCTGAAGCATCGGCCGAGGCAGTCCCGGTAGTTCCCATTGTTCCGGCTGTTCCGGCTGTTCCGGCTGTTTCGGCTGTTCCGGCAGCATGATCAGCCAAAGCCAGACGCGCTGCATCATCCGATGTGTTTTGTGTTTGAACTGGCAAAGCAGGCTGCAAAGCTCCCGACTCGGCCAGCAGTTTCAACTCCGGTGTTGTCGCGGCTTGCGAGCCCGAAGCCTGGGCTAATTGCTGCCCTGCCACCGAGTCATTTTGTGTATCTGTCGACTGCGACCCAAGCTGATCTGATCCTGCCTCCAAAGGCTGCCCCGATTGAGGTGCAGACGCCCCCCCTGCCCCCAAAGCAGCCACATCATTCGGCTTGGACTCCCCAGCCGCCACCAGCCCGCCCTGCAACTCCGACGTGATTGATCCCGGTCCCGACCTTGATGTGGACTCCTCAGGCGTGGCGCCCACCACCGCCGGACGATTGGCATCAGACGCTGCAACAGCGGGCCCGGAAGTATCGCCATCACCGCTCCAATACGCCGCCCCCAGCCCTGCCAGAACGACTACTGCCAAACCCGCCAGCCACAATGGCAAGGAAGACCGGCGTTCAGGCGTAATCGGCAGCACAGTTTGCGCAGCGGGAGCATGTGCGGGCACAGGCTCTGGCACTTGCCCCAATCGTTCCAGCCTTCGGTAAGAAGCCATGGATTGAGGCCGCTGCACCCAGTCAAGGGCCAGCCCCTGCAACATGGCCTGCGTCGGACCGTCCGCGTCCTCGTCCATCACCACAGGATCTTTCAACTGCCGCCAAGGGGCGGCCATCAGAGGAAAGCCCGTCGTCAGTTGCCAGCGCAAGGCCGCATAAGCGTAAACATCCGTCCAGGGGCCAGCAGGCCGCACAGGATCATCCACATATTGCTCGGGGGCCGCGCAAGGCTCATCAAAGGCCATACCCTGAGCACGCGCCTGTGCCAGACTGCGCTTGTGCATGTTCTGCTCCAGCGGCAATAACTGAACCAGACCTTCATCACTCAAAACCACCGTATCCAGCCCCAGCACGCCATACCATTCCTGGTGCTCATGCAGCTCGGCCAGTTGCAAGGCCAATTGATCCAGAATCACCAGCCGTTGGTCCAGCAGCAAAGAGTCCAGAATCTGCCCCAAAGGGCGACCCTGGACATCCTTGGCAGAGTTTGTACGTTTCATGAAAGGTCTCACCATGGTTGATAGGCGCGGCTTGCTGCATCTGCCGCTGTTGCTGACACGAACAAGCGCCGAAACAGGGCCAGACTTAGCTCGCCGCTGTGCGTCACGCTGCGCCAGCCAGGATTGTTCATGCCCAGGCACCACCAGTAACTACGGTGGGAGCCGGGCTCCAGACAAGGCTGCAGGACAGCCCACGGGTCTTGTGGCACAGACGGCGCACGAGAGCCGTACAAAACATCCAGAATGTCCTGCCCGGCATCACGCTGCTCGGACTGGGCGGCAACACTCTCCGCCAGCAAACCGGCATAAGGCACGGCACTACACAAAGTTTGATCCAACTGGGTTGCCGCCCAGCAAAACCGCACCCCTTGCTGCAAGGACAGGCCCAATTGCTCAACCATATTGGCCAGTACAGGCAGACGGACACGCTGACATTGCTCGGCATTCAAAGGCACCAAAGCGCACACCAGATACTCGCGCCCAACCCGGTCCTGACTGGGCATGACCGCTCCTGCTTGCACGCCCCCTTGCGGCAAGGACATCAGAAATCCCCAGGCCTGGACAGGCGAGCTGGGCATATTGGCTCCAGCAGTCTTGCTGGGCGAACGAATCTGGCTGACACCACTGCTGAACCAGCGCTCCCACGGCAACAAAATCGGCTCGGGCATACGTCGACGTACAAAGTCCCCCATGGCCGGAATCTTGCCGTACCACATCACCTCCGGGCTGGAGTCGAAATCATCCTGGCGCATCTCAATGGCTCCCCGGGCAGCTAAACCCTCTCATCTCCGCCAAACGCCACGGATTCCTGGAGCTATTGGCCACCACATCCACCACAAACTGACGACTCCCCAAAGCAAAAGACAAGCGCTGTGCCCCGGCAGACGCACCCGATACAGGCTGTGCCTTGTCCAGCAATCGCAACAACGCCCAGGCACCGGTCGCCCTCATCCCCGAGCCTTCGGACTGTGGCTGTGCCTCCAGACTGACCTGACGGCCCCCGCGCGGCCCCGGCCACTGTACCCCCATGGCAACCTGTGGGCCATGGGCATAACGCAGCACCTGGCCATCCACATCCAGCAGCACTTGCGACAGTTCTGCATCCAGCTGAACCGGAGTGAACGCCATATCAATACGCGGTTGATTACTGCCTGCCGGGAAGAACACATCCCGAATCACAGCCGCACGCTGAAACGCATCCAGATAACGGAAGTTGGCCGCTGCCTGCCCATCTATGCCCGGTTTGAAACGCCAGCGTCCACCTGACATATCCACCTGATGCATCAGATGCTCTTGAAAAAAGGCATCCATCAAGCCACCCGGCGCAAACATGCGGGCAAAATCATTAGGTGCGACATCCTGCCTGGATTGAGCGGCGAAGGGATATCGACCGGCAATCGCACTACGGCAAAACTGACCAATAGTGGCATTTACCAACTGCCCCAAACTGGCTTGAGTCCGCGACGCGATCTCGGCAGAAGCACCTACCGAAAACTGATCCAGCGCATCACGCAAAGGCCCAGGCAACCGACCTGCCTCTGCCTGCAACTTGGTCAAGACATTGGACTGCGGCGGTGTACCCGCGCTGCGCAGAGCAGCATCCGAGGAGGTCAAGAAAGCATAGAACTCATCCAGCAACTCCAGGGTGCCATCAATAGGCGCTGGTGCCCCGCCACTACTGGAGGCCAGACGGTGATAAGGCTCGAAGTGCTGATCCACAATCGCCTCTACCTGCTTGGCCTGGGGCTCATTACGACGACTACCCTCCAAGCCGACCGGGCCAAACATCTGCTCCAACGCCTGCCGGGTATCGTCCAGCCGCACTTTGGCTTGTGCCCCCAAAGAGGCCCCCTGCTGCGCATCCTCTCGCAACAGACGAGTTTGCAAAGCCACCTGCTGGACCAACTGCTTCAAGGGAGAATCGGCCATGGACAAGGTGCGGGCCAGCTGAATGTTTTCCAGCAAGCTGCCGCCTTGCAGCAGGCGCAAATCAGCCAGATACTCATCCCACACACGCACATAATCCAGCAGATACAGACGACGCAGCTCCTGGCTTGCCGCACGACGCGCCGCCTCGGACTGCCCTGCGCCCGTATCCAGCCCCAGAATCCAGCGGTCATCCTCGCGCATCTGCTGCAATTCGCTGTCGATACGTGGTTCAACCACGGTCCAGTACCCCTCGTAGGTGTACAGACCGTCTATCCCTTCGGTTAACGGTTTGCCACTTTCGCGCTTGAATACAGAGGCCGCGTATGGCCCGGCCATGCCTGAGACCGACATAGGTATCAAACCGGGTGTGGCGGCCAGAATACGGCGCATGCGGCTATAAGTGCGCTGCTCCAGACTGATACGCGCCAGACGTTCCCGGCTTTGTTCAATCAAGGCTTCATTGCGCGGGAAGGGATTCAAGAGCAAGCCCGCCTGCGTCACTGCACGGACATGGCTCTCCAGCCTGTCGTATTGCGACTGGGTAAAGCCAGCCGGCAAGTCCTGCTTCAAACTGCCCAGCAACCAGGTCTGCAAATGGGCAGCGTCATAGCGCCGCGTGTCGTATAGCATCAAATAGGCGCGCAGGGCCTCGTAGCCGTACTCCAGGTCCTGCGCCTGCTCGCTACGCAACACGGTTTCGATACGACGCGCCAGCAAGGGGGCCAGCAATTTCTCCAAAGCGCGTTGGTAGACGGTATCGGCAGCGGCCTTCATCTTGTCACCCTGATACAGGCCCATGCGCCGCTCCAAACCGGGCGCATTCAAGGGAAACTGATCGCTTTGCGGCAGCAACGACAACATATCCAGCAAAGGCAGCAAGCCGACCGCCGGGGTGGTATCCAGCACCTGTGTTTGGTCCGCCTGTTGCTGAGCCTGCGGAACACGTCCTTCAACCTGCTCCACATAGCTGCGGTTCAACAGAAAGCTGCGACTCCAGGCCAGCCCCAGTAGCAACACACCCACCGCCACCAGACCGTAGACCAGAAAATGACGCAAGCGCACGCGGCGCTCCCAGCGCTCGTCGCGGCCTGCAACACCGGCCTCCTGAAAGATCAGCTCTTTCAGCAGCTGGGTCAGAAAATAGCTGCGGCCCTGACCGGCCACTGGCTGCGCTTGATCCGCCTGCACATCCACTTCCAGATACTCGCGCATGGAGTCCCGCACCTGATCCAGACGCACACCTCCTTGCCGACCACTGGTGAAGTACACGCCGCGCAGCAACAGGGGTGCCTCGAAGCGGGACTGGCTAAACACCTGTTCCAGAAACTCCTCCAGCACCGGCCCCAGGCGAGCAAACTGTTGTGGCAGCAGATAGGCTTCGGCACGCACGCTTTCGTTGGGCTGCTCGGCCATCACGGCCGCCAGACCACGCTCCAGGCGTTGATGCAAGGCTTCGTACTCGCGCCCATAGGTATGCGACAAGGAAAATCCCGCTTCGCGCGAGCTTTCATAAGGCAAGGTGAAGCCCCAGACCTGCTCCAGTTCCTGACGATCACAATGGTCGAAATACTCCTGAAAGCCCTGGAGCAAATCCATTTTGGTGACCAGCACATAGATAGGAAACTGAATCCCCAAACGCTCGCGCAATTCAGCCAGGCGCTGGCGCAAGACCTGCGCATGATCGTGACGTTGCGCGGCCGTGCTGGACAACAAATCTGGCACGCTGATAGTCAGCAAAGTGCCATTTATCGGCTGCCTGCGGCGATAGCGCTTGAGCAGGCCCAGGAAACCACGCCATTCCTGCTCATCTCCTACCGGATCACTTTCATGCGTGGTGTAGCGTCCTGCCGTATCCAACAGGACGGCTTCGTCGGTAAACCACCAGTCACAATTGCGCGTGCCCCCCACACCTCGCAGAGACGTTTTTCCGTAGCGCTCCGACAAGGGAAACTGCAAGCCGGAATTGACCAGCGCTGTGGTTTTACCTGCTCCGGGTGCACCGATGAACACATACCAGGGCAACTGATACACGTACTGACGCGACAGCAAGGAGCGCAAGCGTCCGCCCATATGCGAACCGAAGCGAATCCGCTTGAGCAGTTCGATGGCCTCATCAAACTGGCTTTGCAAAGGATGCGGCGTAGCCGTATTGCTCGATGCTGATGCCTTCTGCGCCGGGCGGCTTAATTGGCCTAGCAACTGCGCGTTCAAGCGGCCTTCACGCCAGCTGCGCCACAACAAGCGCAGCAACCAGAACACCACCACCACAGCCATCGCAATCCAGCGCGACGGCTCGGTTTCCAATGGCCGGGTTTGGCCAATCGCCAACAAAGGCCCCAGCAACCAGATCAGCACCAGCAGAATCAGCACACCCACAAAGGTCCAGACGCTACGGCTAAAGACCAGACTCAAAAGACGTGTCATTGCCCGGCCTCCTTGCTCAAGGGCACGATCGTGATCTCCACCCGTCGGTTCTGTGCCCGACCTTGAGCGGTGCCATTGTCTGCCACAGGCGCAGCATCGGCCCGGCCTTGTGCGCGTACACGTTCTGGCTGACTCAAGCGCTCCTGCAAGACGGCCTTGACCGAATCGGCACGAGCCTGCGAGAGATGAAAATTGGAAGGAAAGCGCACACTGCGTATGGGGACGTTATCGGTATAGCCATCTACCAGCACCAAGCCCGGCGCGGCTTCCACTGCATCTGCGATACGTGCAATAACGGGAAGCAACGGCGCACGGATCTGGTCAGCTCCTGAATCGAACAGGCCGTCGCCGCGCAGGATAATGACGCTGCGATCGGCCTGATCTCGCACGGTCAGCAGACCCTCGGCCACCTCGGGGGCCAGCAGCTCTGCCAAGGCCAAAGGTGCTGGCGGTGCGACGCCACTAGACGGTGGTTGGCCCTGTGTCTGCAAGGCCGGCAGGCGCAAAGCCACAATGTCCTCGAAAGCCCGATCAGACTGCCGGTTCAGCAACAGACTGGTACCCAGATACATCAACAAGCACAGCAGCAAGGCCACACAAACGGCCACCCAGATAGGCACAGGCAAAGGCTTGCCAACTTTCTGCGCCGGGTTGTCGCGCCAATGCGGGGACAGAGCGGCTGGTACCGTCTGCCCATACTGGCGCAAGCTCATGTACAGCCGTTGGCGCACGGTTTCCAGCTGGCTGGCGCCCTGCTCATGCACGCGATAGCGGCCTTGAAAACCCAAAGCCAGGCAGAAATACATTAGCTCCAACAGCTGTAAATGCGCCGCCGGGCTTTGCATCAATTTATCCAGAAGCTGAAAGAACTTCTCGCCGCCCCAGGTTTCATTATGAAAAGTGACCAGCAAAGTGTGCGAGGACCAGACTCCGGCTTGCCCCCAAGGGGTTAGCGCGGCCGCCTCATCCAAGGTCGTGCACAGGCAATAACGAGCCGCCAAAATGGTTTCATTGGCCACGGGCACGGCCTGTGCGCGCAACTCAAATTGACGGATTTCAGCCACCAGCTTGGCACGCAGACCTGCCGGGTCTGCATGTCGGGCGCTGCGGCGTATATCGGACACCATCACCAGCAAAGGGTTGGCGGCCTCCAACAGGGGATTGGCCCCCTGCGGAACAAAGCGCGGTGCATCCGCCCGCGATCGGCGCTCGTCCGGGACCGGGCCGTTATTCCAGGAAACTGTCTCGTTCATAGCCATGCTCCGGGTCAGCGGCGTATTGCCCAAAACTCAAGTTGCAGGCCGGGGAAGTCTCCGGCCAAATGCAGGGCCAATGCGCCGTTCTGCTCCAGCTGACGCCACAGCTCGCCGCCTTTTTCCAGCTCGAAGTAGGTGAATCCTGCGTGATACGGCAAGGCTCGTGGCGCGACAGACAAAGGCTGCAAACCGATGCCCGGCAATTGCAGATGCACCAGATCGCGGATGCGTTCTACCGGCCCCAATTTCACCTGTGCCGCAAAATGCTGCCGCACGGTTTGGGCGGGCAAATCGGCTTGCACGGCCAACACAAAACCCGCCTGCCGCAAGAGCGCACGATCCGCAATCTGGGCCAGACGTACGCCCTGCCCCTTGTCCTCCAGCGCAATCGACACCGCCTGCTGCTCCAGGACCACGGACAGAGCACGGCGCAACTCCAGCACCAGCGGCAAAAAGGACTGGGCTAGATCGTCATGCTGATAGGAAGGCCAGATCAGCGGCTGACGCCCGTCCTGGGTGTAGGTAGCTAAAGCACCATGCAATTCCATCCAGGCCTGATACAGCTCGCCAGGATGTACGTGTACGCGCTGCTCCATGGCCCACAAGGCAGCCCGATAGCGATTGACCAGCTCCAGCATCATGAAGTCGGCCACATCGCCCTGCCCGCGCCCTCCCGGCCCCAGACGTTCCGCCAAAGCTTGGGCACGGGCCTGCAATAACGCCTGTACATCCGCGCTTAGAGCACTTAGCCGGGCATGGGCCTGAATGGACAAGATAGGGGGAATGAAATCCGGGTCCAACACCAGCGAGCGGTCGGGTCTGCGCTCCATAATGCGGACCACGGGCATGGCTACACTGTCTTCATACACCTCGGATTCGGGCAGCAAAACAGGCTGCAAACGCCCCAGCTGCGACAGGCAGGGTTCAGGTGACAAACCACTGCTGTCATACAAATCCTGCTCGCTGACCACATAACGCGAACGACGCGAGCTGTGCCCATCAAACTGAATCTCTGCTCGCCCGGCCTGACGACGAGGCAGCACCAGCATCAGACGCTCGGGACGCACCACTTCGGGGGCCGTCCAGGCCACAATCTGCATCGCTCCCGGCCTGCAATCAAAGGGCGTGCCATCCGGCAACAAACCGCGCGCTTCGCGTAAGGCGACACTGCCCATACTCAGGGCCTGTTCGTCCAGACTCAAGGTTTCAAAGCCCCAGCAAAACGGCTGCGCAGCCCGCCTTCCGGCGTGGGCATAGTGCTCCAGATAGCGCTCCATCTGCTGAAAATGCTGAGGCCGTAAAAACAGCCCTTCGGTCCAAATGACTTTATCCATTGAAATATTCCGTTCCACGCCCATCAATCAACGACATGAATGGCGTTCTTGCGTAATTGCAGACTGACCTGGACGGCGTCCGGGGCCGACTGCCAGAACTTGTAGATATTGGTGGTGCGCGACTCGGGCAGCGGCAAGAGGACACGCCACACACTGGCATCCAGCTCGCGATACCCTACGACCACGCCAACAGCGGTGGCTTGCAAATCGCCCGGCCGTTTGAAGGTATGGGTCTGGCCGGGGCGCAGCACGATCTGCTCCACATTGAGCAGATCCGCCTGCAAGGCTTGTTGCGGGTCGGACTGCAGGGCGAAGAAGTCCCTGGATTCAAAGGTGCTGCCCGAGCGCAGCTCGAACACAAACACCTGTACCGGGGAAGGCCGACCCGTGGCATCCGGGTTGAGCTGTTCATCCGCAGTCAGAACAATCTCGTAGGGCACGGCCATGCGACTGGAGGTGGACGCGCACGAGGCCAGCAACCCCAGCATCAGCAGCGCGCACAAACGAAGCAATCGGCGAACGGTCACGATGTCTCCTTGAATGGCAATGCGCCCCATCTAAAAGCATGAATACGACAACTTTGTTAAGGACACGGGGTGTTTCGGTGCTTACCCTTGCGCAACAACTCTTACAAAACCGTCCGCGTCATGTCATGTGGCTGTCTTTTTCCTTTCCTAGTCTTGAGGGCAAGTACAACTTTTCTTTTTCCTGCCATGTATTTACCTGCCCGCCTGATCGTTCCGGCTCTGGCCCTTTTACTGACAGCCTGCGCCCAAACTCAGAACAAGCCAGTGGCTGTTTTCAGCCCGGCTGCCGAAGCTGAACTGGAGCAATTACGCTCTGCCTTTAATGAAGGTGACTACAGCACCGTGATCCGGCAAGTGGGCCGCTCCAGCACCCTGCCTGCTGCCGCACCCAATCAATACAGCGAAGCCTTGAAACTGCAGGCCTTCAGCTTTTGCGTGCGCGACTACACTTTTTTGTGTGAAGAGCGTTTCAAGCAGGCACGGGCTGTAGACCCTGGCTTTACCCTGGCCCAGGCCGAGCGCGGTCACCCCACCTGGGGCCCGGTTTATGAAAAAGTGGCAGGAGCACAGCCATGAGCACAGCTGTAGATTGGCGTTTGCAAGCAGAGTCCGGTGGAGCCCCGCGCCCTGTTCCTGAACCCGGTCTGGTCTGCGGTTCCTGGACTCAGGCTGATCTGGTTTTGCCCGATAACAATCAAACGCCGCCCGTGCTGTCTTACCTGCGTCGCCAGCACGATGTGCTGACGATTCAACGAGCTAGCGCAGACGGTCAGGTCGCCGTGAATGGCATCGAATTGGCACTGGCACAGGTCAAGACCTTGCAGAATGGGGATCGCCTGACCTTGGGGGAAATGCACTACCGGGTGGAATCGGGAGTCAGCCCCGTCACACAGGATGAAACGCCTTTGGCAGCTGCGCCGGCGGCCGATCCTTTCGCAGATCTGCATGTTCCCGGCATGGTCCCGGTCGGTGGTCCCATGCCTGCGCCCTCGGACAAGCACCCCTTCGATACAGCAGCCAAACCAGCCAGTTCACCCAGCACCGACAGCACCATTCCGGCAGCCAGTTGGCAGCCAGATTTGGGTCGCGCCCCGGAGTGGGTCAGCACCTTGTCCGACAAGGAAAACGAGTTCGATCTTTTGCAGGGAATGCGTCAGGCCTAAGCCTTAGCTGCGCGGATCTTGCCAATCTGGACGGCTGTCCAGAAACAGGCACAGATCCGCTCTGTCCTGTGTGCCGGGCTGACCTAGCCAGGTCTCCTGGCCCAGACCCAAGCCCGCCCCCAAACCCAGATCAGGCTGCTCGCTGGCTTGTAACACCAGTTGCAACTGAACCGACCACTCCAAGCCCAGATACAAAGCCAGGCAATAGCGCAATTGTCGCCAGGCCGGACGACCTGGCAAGAAGCGTCCATAGTCCTGCCGACTCAAAGGGCCAATCCGTATTCGTATGGTTTGCTGCACATCCAGAATACGTGCGCCAAGAACGGTATTTTTCCCAAGCCCCGAACAACTGCGGCCCAGGCTGACCTGAGTTTGATCATCCAGCGGCACCCAAGCCGGCACGTTCTGCTGAATGCTGACGGGCAGTTGGAAATAGCTGGCCAGAAGCGATTGCAGAGCAGGCGCGCTACGGGTTTGAGACGCCAGCGCGGGTGCCTGAAAATGGACCGCATGGTCGCTCATGGGAGCCGATTCGCTCTGGCTCCCGACTCCGGCCAGGCTGGCCAGCCAGCGTGTAAAACCATCCTGATCATGTTCCAGGTCACAGACTGCCTGCGCTTGTGCCCAGGCTCTGAAAAACAGTAAAAACAGACGGTGGTGAAACTGGTCCAGAAAGGCCACACCAGCGCGGTCACCAAAGTTGCGACTACGCTGAAAAAAGTACTCCGTCATGTGCAGCGGCAAAGGGCCGTTGGGCCCCCACAAACCAAAACCCTGCACATCCAGATGCAGTTGTTCATCGTCCCAACGAGCGGTTTGCACACTGGAGGCCGCAAAAGCCAAACTAGGCGGCTGACCTACCCGCACATCTTCTTGGCGAGGCGTAGGCGCGGTTCCCAAACGAGGCTGGCCTTGGGCGGCTTGCAAGGCATCGACGGCCCGCAAAACCCGAAACAGATCATGGCCATAAGGCCATTGCTGAATGATACGGCCCAGCTCTTCCAAAGAAGCCTGGGGCTTTAGCTGTTCCTGCTCGGCCCGGTTCACAGCACCGCCCGCGTACCTGCTTGCGGCCCCCACGCTCCCAGTTCCACCCCTGTCTCGGAACGAAACTGGGTAGAGACAAAACTGTTCAGGCTGACATGACGGGCCAGATAACGACTGAGCACGGCGGCCAGAACAAAGGGACGGCCACCGGGAAAACCACTTTGGTCCAGCGTGACCTCAAAATGCACGCCACGCGCCATCACCAAGGGTCCTGGCACCGGCATGGCCCTCTGCACAGGCCGTGCCTGCACCGCCACAATGGAAGCCAACTGACGCAAGGCACCGGCATCAGCGCTGTCCACATGCGGGGCCAGCAAGGCACGCCAGCGACCTGCAGCCTGCTTAGGGTCGGACTGGGCCACACCCAACTGGGCCAGACTCATCTGTGAAATCAAATCCCAGGCCTGACGGCCGCCGGTTGATGCAGGTCGAGGACGGGTCAAACCACCCAATAAACTGACACCGGCCACAGGGGCCGAAACTTGCAGGCTGAAGTCAGACTCGGGCGAGCGCGGTAGCAGCAAGGGCAAATCACGGTTGCTGCACCAGGCCGTGACGCTGATCTGATTCATGCCGAAAAACTCGGACTGCTCGTGCTGATTCACCAGAGATAAATACACTTCGCTACCGCCATAACTGCTGCGGCCACCCCAGCGTTTCTGAGTATCAGACACGACACGCGGTTCGCGTCGCACAGTGTAGTAACTGCCATAGCGTCCTGCATCCTGCGCCGTGCTGGCATACAAGGGGCGAAACAGCACATCGTCCGTGCCCTGTCGGCCATGTCCTTGCACTTGCTCCATCAGGCAAACTTCAAAGTCCATGGGACGCGTTCTGTCCATGACCACATGATGATCTGTTGCCTGAGGGCGCAAGGCCATGCGTTCACTGCGTCGACGAAATAAATTCACGACAGGCGTGCAATACAAACGCACATGGCCAGGGCCAACGCGTGCCGCCAGATCGGGCCAAGCCTGCTTAAGGACAATATGCAGGCTCCAGCGGCGGCTTTTTCGCTCCTGCGCACGTCCTCTGGCGATAGCTGCTTGCAGACCACGCAGCCGTACAAAAGCAAAACGGCCCGGCAAGGCGAAATACTCCCGCAGCAAGCGATGGCCGGAGAACTCGTGAGACACCATGGGCAAGATGGCTTGATCATCTTCCAGGCCATCGTGTGTCAGACAATCAGACGTAGCCAGGAATTGTGGGGCCTCGTCCTCCATTTGGATGAACACCCCCAACGCCTGCCGCAGCAAGGCATCCAGCAGCAAGCTGCTGTCAGATTCCGGGCCGTCCAGATGCAGGCTAAGCTCATCCAGAGCCAGCTCCTCCAGTGTCAAACCGCCATGCACCGTGAAGTCCAGTTTCAAAGCCGAACGGGCTTGTGCAGCCTGCCGGCTACCTAAAGCCGCCAGAGGCAGATCAGCCGCCACATCCCCCAAACGGACTTGCGACAAGCTCATGGGCCACAAGTCCACGGCATGGCAAGTAGAAAACTCGCAGGCGGTTTGTTCTCCGGCTGGAATACGGGAGCGCAAGGCGGTGTGGCGCGGCATGGTAAAGCCTTTGGCCAGAGCACCTTCGCTCATGCTGGGACGAAACTGCACCAGTCCCATGCTGGGGGTGGGCATCAACCAGGAAGGCTGAATCACATCCAGCAACTGCTGGCTGAGACGGGGAAATTCCGCGTCCATCTTCATCTGAATGCGAGCCGTCAGAAAGCTGAATCCTTCCAGCAGACGCTCGACATAGGGGTCCGCCACCGCCGTATCGTGCACACCCAGACGGGCCGCCACTTTGGGGTAGGCTTGCGCAAATTCGGCTCCCAGCTCGCGCAGGTAAGCCAATTCACGGTTGTAGTAATGCAGCAGCTCCGGATTCATCCCGACGCGTAACTCTCTTCAAGGTCCAACTGCCCGCTTTCCAGATCAATACTGGTGCGCAGCAAGAATTCCTGCGGATACGGCTCGCACCAGACATGGCCCTGAATACGCAAGCTCAAGACGTTATGCAAATCGCGCTGAGCCCTGTGATCCAGACAATGCACCTGCAAGGTATCGGGCAGAATACGCGGCTCGAAATGCAGGATGGCGGTACGCAGCGCTTCTTCCACATCCAGCCATTCCACTTCGCTCATGGTCTTGCCCGCCAGCGGGCTCATGCCGTAGTTCAGGCAGGAGCGGCGCACATGAGCCAAGGCCTGCATCAAGGGGGTAGCGCCCTGATTGGGGGTATTGAGCAAATGACCCAGATCGCGCAATACCGCCTGACGCATCTGGTACTGGCTCATGGGCTGGGGAGGTTCCCAGGTTTGATCGGGCCGCTCGTCGGTCAGCCTGTCCAGCAGACAAGGTTGCAAGCGATCCGCCTGACCGCGCATCAGCGCGGCCCCGCGGCGTCCCGGTAAGCGAAAGCGGTCCATAGCGGCCCTGCCTGAAAACCCAAGCCCGATCAGGCTTCTTTGTTTTGCTTGATGTCCCAGGCCACCAGCGTTTCAGCACCTTTGCTGCCGCGGTCGGACTGTTCCCAGTACTGCTGTTTGACGCGTGCGGCCTGGAAGGAGTAATTGACCATTACGCTTTCCACATCGCGCTCGGCATTGAGCTGAACCGAAGTCACCAGCACTTCTTCCAGGGTGATTTTGGTGTATTCCACCTGCTCGCCACCGGCCTTGCACACCGACAGCTCCACCTTGCCCAGGTGCTTGCCGCTGGCGCAGTGCTTCATCACGGCAGGCGCGGCCTTGTCGATGCGAGCGACCACATGCAGATCGTTGAAATTGGCCTTGCCCTGGCCACCGCCACCGCCCGAGCTCATGCTGCCCGGTTGCGAGGCACCCCACGAAAAGGACTGGATATCAGTCCAATCCTTGTGATTAGAATCTTTGGACTCGCCATTGGCGCCTTCAATTTTCATGAACATATCAACAGACACGCTTTTCTCCTTGGAGGTCGAATAAGGCCATCAAAAGGCCAGGGTGGGAATCAGTTCTGCTCGCCTTTGAGCGAAGGCAAACGGGACACCAGGCGCAGGGAGACCGTCAGGCCTTCCAGCTGGTAGTGCGGGCGCAAGAAGAACTTGGCAGCGTAATAACCGGGGTTGTCCGGTACTTCCTGCACCGAGACTTCGGCGGCGGCCAGCGGCTTGCGTGCCTTGGTTTCCTGCGAAGAGTTGGTCGGGTCGCCGTCCACGTAATTCATGATCCAGCTGTTTAGCCAACGCTCCATATCGTCGCGCTCGCGAAAGGAACCGATCTTGTCGCGCACAATGCATTTCAGGTAATGCGCAAAACGGCAGCAGGCAAACAGATAGGGCAAGCGCGCGGCCAGACGGGCATTGGCGGTAGCGTCTGCGTCGTAATATTCCTGGGGCTTCTGCAAGGACTGGGCGCCGATAAAGGCCGCAAAATCGGAATTCTTGCGGTGTACCAAGGGCATGAATCCGTTCTTGGCCAGCTCGGCTTCGCGGCGATCACTGATGGCAATTTCCGTGGGGCATTTGATGTCCACACCGCCATCGTCCGTGGGGAAGGTATGGCAAGGCAGGTTCTCGACCGCACCGCCCGACTCCACACCGCGAATTGCCGTGCACCAGCCAAAATGCTTGAAGGATCGGTTGATATTCACCGCCATGGCATAGGCCGAGTTGGCCCAGGTGTAGCGGTCGTGGCTGGCTCCGTCGGTGTCTTCCTCGAAGTCGAACTCATCAACCGGGTTGGTACGTGCACCGTAAGGTAAACGCGCCAGAAAGCGGGGCATGGCCAGGCCCAGATAACGGGCATCGTCGGATTCGCGCAGGCTTTGCCAGGCGGCGTACTCGGTGTTGGAGAAGATCTTGGTCAGATCACGCGGATTGGCCAGCTCCTGCCAGGACTCCATCTGCATCACGGAAGGCGCCGCTCCCGCGATGAACGGGCTGTGGGCCGCCGCGCCAATACGGGCCAGTTCCCCCAGCATCTCTACATCCGGCGGACTGTGGTCGAAGTGATAATCCCCCACCAGGCAGCCAAAGGGCTCGCCACCAAACTGGCCGTATTCCTGTTCATACACCTTCTTGAACAAGGGGCTTTGATCCCAGGCCACCCCTTTGTAGCGCTTCAAGTTGCGCGCCAATTCCTTCTTGGTCGCGGGCATCACCCGAATGCGCAGCAGCTCATCAGTTTCGGTGTTGCTGACCAGATGGTGCAAACCTCGCCAGGCCCCTTCCAGCCGCTGAAATTCGGGGTGATGCAGGATGTGATTGATCTGCTCGGTCATCTTCTGATCGATCTGGGCAATCACCGCCTGAATGGTTTGATAGGCGTCATCGCTCAAAGTCACGGACTGGTCCAACGCCTGCTCGGCCAGCGTGGTGACGGCAAACTCAACCGCCTGCTGAGCCTGCTCGGTTTTGGGACGAAACTCTTGCTGCAACAGGCTGGACAGTTCATCCAGCTGGGCCGTGTCGCGAGTGGCGGTCAATGTCTGGGTGGAAGTCATGGGGTGGGCTCCTTATGCTTTGGGCTCGTTGTCCTGATCGGGCTGGGACTCGTCCATCGTCAGGGCCTGGGGCGGGCGACCAGCCAGGGCGCGCAAGAGTTCGGGCTGCTGCAGGAGACGGGACAAGAGTTCTTCCGCCCCACTTTTGCCATCCATATAAGTCAGCAAATTCGCCAGCTGGGTACGAGCTTCCAGCAGGCGAGCCAAAGGTTCGATCTGACGGGCCAGTTCAGCCGGGGAGAAGCTGTCCATGGAGTCAAAAGACACTTCCACTCCCAGCACGCCATCGCCCTTCAGGCTGTTGGGAACCTGCATGTTCAGCTTGGGTGCGATGGACTTCATGCGGTCATCGAAGTTGTCCACGTCGATTTCCATAAACTTGCGCTCGCCCAGCTCCGGCTGGTTCTCCGTATTGTGTCCGGCCAGATCCGCCAGCACACCCATCACGAATGGCAGTTGCACACGATGCTCGGCGCCGTACAGTTCAACGTCGTACTCAATTTGCACACGCGGAGCCCGATTGCGCCCAAGGAATTTCTGGCCGCTGCCAGAATTGGATTTCACAGACATCAGGTCTTCTCCAGTTGATTTATGGAATTAAGAAGCGGCTGTCGCCACTTCGGATCGAGGCATGAAAACCTGGATCTGATCCCAGGCACCGGGAGCCAGGTCACGAATCAGCTCGTGAAAACCCATGGGCACCAGTTGCTGGGCACGACGCAGCAGCAAAGGGGCAGGATGGCTGGGTTCGTGCTGCTCGAAATACGCCACCAGTTTGTCCAGCAACAACACCACCTCTTCACGGGATGAAACATGCAGGTTTTGCCAACTCGCCAAGCCCATCACCGGAGCGACCTGATGAGCAGGTTGCGGGGGCACAGGAATGGTGGGGTCGCTTGCCTGCACAGGCTCGGGAGCGGAAGGAGCAGATAGTGAGGTTGCCGCGTCCAGCACTGCGCAGGCGGCTTCCACGGTGTCCCAGGCTCCGTCCAGACGCACGGACCACTCGGCATCCAGATGGCGATGCACCAAGGCCTCCAGCTCATGGCGGAACTGACGTAGACGACTCAAGGCCACGGTCTGGCTTTGGCCGGCGGCAAAGGCACGGCGCAGCTCTTCAACCAGACGGTCACGACCCGGCAGGCCGCTATCTTTCTGACTGCCATCCAGCACATAGCCGACTTCACGTAAATTCAGTTGACGATGCCCCAGGCTGACCACGGGAGCCTCACGCATCAGGCGACCCAGACCATCAATAGCCGAGAGCCCGGCCAGCGCATTGACGCGCGGCAAGGGGTCCAGCTCGCCATCGTCGTGCAGACGCGGATGAACGTGCTCCCAGCCTTGTTGCAGGGCGCTCAACAGCCAGTCGCACACCTCCCCCAAGGCGGGCAATCCACCTGTCTGCAATCTCGCCTGGGCCAGTACCACCAGCAAGCGAATATCTGCCGAGCGGTCCAGCAAGTCCTGCACCAGGCGCACGATGCGCGTCCAGTCCGGAACCTGAGCCGGGATAATAGTTTGGCCAAACTGCTGCTCGCCCTGTACTTGCAAGGCCTGCATCAAGGCCAGAAAGTCGGCTTCGTATTCCAGGTTGTCGCCGTAATGGGCATTGCCGGTAGCCAAAATCCAGGCTGGCTGCCACTGCTCCTGTATTCCTTCGACCATAGCTGTCGTCTCGGATAACTGATCACGGAGCCAGTCTAGGAACTGAAGGTGACACCTTTTTGACGAAAATTTTTCCTTACTTATTTTGCAAAATGGATGTATTTACGCTCTTTTTGAAGCAAATAAAGAAAAAGCGCCACCCGCAGGCAGCGCTTTTCAAAGGAAGCAAATAGAGATCAGCTAGGTGCTAGTCGTCCAGCCCCTGCTCCTGTCGCCAGTGCTGGTAGCGCTGCTCCAGAACCGGCCGCAAGGTTTCGTAGCTGTCCCAATCGTCAGGCACGTGATAGATGGATGGCAAAACCTCGTCGTCCAGCGTATCCACGTAATCATCCAGATACAGCTCGTCGTAGTAAAAATCGCTAAAGGCTTTGCCCTGCTCGGACATGTCTTCGCTGACCAGCACATCGTCGCAACACTCTTGCAGCAGTTGCGAGCCTTTGATCATGTGATCACGGCACTGGCGCACCTCGTTGGGGTAGCGGTCCATAAAAGCATTGGCCAGCAGGCCTTTTTCCACCAGCCAGGCCAGATACATGCCGATGTGCGTGCGACCACCTTGCGGGCCCAGATCAGAGGGGTAGTCCCCGCCCACATGCCAGTCCACAGCGTCATATTTAACGGGATCAGTGTGCGTTTTCAATGTCGAACCTCCGTAGGTATGCGTATGTTCTTGGGAAGTGGCTGCTTGGGTGCATTCTTGCCAATCAACTCTGCGCCCTTGCTCTCCATTGCCTTGTCCTTGGCCTTCTGGGTTGCGGAGCGGCGCGCTCCCCCGCTCTTGACTTCGACCGCCCGGATTTTGCCCGTGTTCTTGTCCTTGATCAGTATATCGATCACACGGCGAGTCAATGGTGTTTTCGCAGACACCTGCGTGCCCATGACCTCGTGGCCTTCCTGCTTCAGCTCGGCCTCGACCTCGCGCTCTCGCTGCGCACCCCGACGCCGGTTGCGTTTCAGCTGTGCCCGCTTGGCTTCGCGTGCCGCTGCCTTGCGTGCCGCATCCGGCCCACTGCCCGACACACCCTTGCCGCCTTTACCGGCGCCGCCCCCGGCACCACCGCCACCTAGCAACAGCACTTTGAACTGGCTGGGCACTACCCGCATGCCCACCGTATTCACCGTGTTCTGCATGCTCAAGCTAGTCAGACGGGTCGCCGGGATTCCCTTCCACAGCACATTAGGCACACAGGTAATGGAGCGCGAACGCGACATCACGGTTTGCGAGATCAAGCCCAAAGCCACACCCGGATTGTCACCATTACTCAAGGGTATCGTTGTGAGCAAGTTATGGGCAGGCCCACCCTGCAACAGGATGTTCCAAGCATTGGGAATACCCATCAGGCCCGTTGCGAAATTGGGGTAAGGAATCGGCAACAGAGCCGGTGGTGTCTTGCAGATGTCGGGGAAGGCAATATCCATGCCGCCCCGTTGGCAATTGGCAAACATCAGGGCTCCTTATTCAAGATTCATGTGACGCGCGGTCCAGCTCTCAGACTCATGCAAGGCCGGGTCATTGGGCAGGCAGCCTGCGGCCTGTTCTTGTCCGGCCTTGTCCAGCAAGCAACGATGAAACTGGGTGCGCTCAAAATGTGCGCCATCCCAGCGAGCACGGCGGCAATCTGCATACGAGAAATCCGCATAGCGCAGTTGGCTATGCTCGAAACGGGCCCGCTCCAACACTGCCTGCGCGAAGTAGGCCTGCTGCAAAAAAGAGCCACGAAAATCTGCCTCGGGAGCGTGGGCTTGAGCCCACAGACTTTGTGTCAGATCCGCCTCCCGAATCTGCAGTCCTTGGGCCTGTGCCTGAACAAATAAAGCCTGCTTGGCTTGGACCTTGTTCAGCACGGCCTGATTCAAGATGGCAGACTTGAAATTGGTGCCGCAAAGACGAGCGTGGCTTAGATCCGCTTGAGTAAAGTCGGACTCCATCAAGACACTGCCGCTGAAATCCAGCCCCGACAGGTCCATGCCCTGAAAATTGCAGGTTTTGGCCGTCACCCTGTGCCAGCGACTACCGGCCAGAGTGCTGCCCCGCCAGTCCATTTCGGTGACCACCACATCTTCCAGACGGGTCGACTGCAAGGACAAGCCCCCTGCGCGGCAGCCAGTCCAAGTGCAACGCTGCAAAAGAGCTTGGTCGAAGTTGCCCGTTTGCAAAATGCATTGCGCCCAGTGACTGTCGCTCCAGGCTCCGCCTTGCCAGATAGCGCCCTGTAAATCACAGTCCTGCCACATCACCTCCCTGGCCTGGACATGCTTGCAGGACAAGCCGATCAACACGCATTCCATAAAGGCGCAGCCATCCAGCACACTGGCGTCCAGTACTGCTCCGCTCAAGTCACATTGATGAAAGCGGCTACCCGCCAGATTGACGCCCAAGGCTTGCACACGCGGCAGACGGCAAGCGATGAACACCGCTCCTGAATAATCGCCCGGTGGCAAATACAGATCGCTGATGTCCAGCCCCAGCAAAGGCTCGCCTTGCCGAATGCGCAAACGCAAAGCATGTGCGTCCATCAGACTTGCCCCCCGGCAAGATCGCGACGTGCCGTGCGTAAATACAGATTGCGGCTGCGGGTACGCGCATCCGTTTGCAAGCCCGTCAAATCAGCGCGGAAGAAGTTCACGGTGTCCAGCATCGTGCCTTGAACATTCGCGCCCCCGACCAGGCTATTGCTCATATCCACCTTGTTCATGATGGCTTGGCCAAAGTCAGTCTCGATCAGAATGCAGTCGCTCAGGCGGGCCTGCCTCCATTGCGACCCCTGGAGATTGGCACCGGATAAATCACAGCGAATCAGTTGGGCCTGTTCAAAACAGGATTGCGACAAATCCAGCCCACGCAAATTGCTTTCTTCCAGGCGGGCACCGCGCCAGTCTGACCCCGGCATGTCCACGCCGGACACCACGCTTTGACGCCAGCGGCTGTTACGGCAATCGAGCACACCGTCCAACAGACCCAGCAGCCAGGACGTGTCCTCCAGGCTGGAGCCCCTCAAGGACAGGTCCCGCAGATCACAGTCCAGCCATGCGCATTGCTGTAACTGGCAATCCAGATAAGACAATTCGGACAAGCGCGAGCGCATCAAATATTGCACGCCACTTAACTGCGAGGTCTCGAAGGTGCAGCGCAGCAAGTCCACATCCAGCCACTCCTGCTCCTGAAGGTTCGACTGCTGGAACAAGACATCCTGCCAGCTGGACTCGCGCGGCTGCCATCGGGCCGCCTGCACCTGACGAAACTGTACGGATTGCAGTACTGCCGCGCTGAAATCCACATCATCCAATTGGGATTGATTGAATTGAACCTGCTCCAATCGCGCCCGCACAAATGTGGCTCCCGAGCAATCAGCTCCTGCAAACGTGCCTTGCCGTAGAACCGCATCGTTAAAGCAGGTGCCAACACAGCGCACCCCGGAGAAATCGAAGTCCTGCAAATGCAAACCGCTCAAGTCCAGGCCAGACAGATTGCGAGTTCCGGCCAGAATCAACTCCACTCGCCTGCGCAAACGCTGCTGACGCAGATCAGAGGCAACAGGCGGTGCAGGGGCATAAGTTTGCATCGCACGTCTGGCCTGCTCCATGGGTTTGGATAGCAAGCCGGACACAGGCGCCTGGTCGCTGGCCGCTGCATCCAGCTCATACAACATCTGCTGCGTATCGCGCGCCGTAACACGGGTGCCGGCCTGATCCTGAAATGGAGATTCACGCTGCAAGTCCTGCACTTTCGCCATGCCCTCTTCCATCTGCTGACGCGCCTCCCATTGCTGGCGATTGGCTTGGCGCACTTCCTGCACCCAATCCGTTCGGTCCACATCCATAGGTTTGGGAGGCCCAGCCTGCGCCAAGGAAAACAGCTCGTTCTGCCAAGCCGGGTGTTCCTGTGCCGCGTCCTGCGCCCAGCGCTCCAGGCGCATCCGCATGGTCAGGGACAAGGGGTCGTCTGAGTTAGTCAGAGAATCATCCAAAGGTCCGCAGCAGTCAGCAGGTAATAAATCCTGATCACGCAAGGCAAATAATCCGGCCTGATCGCCTTCGCTACGCAAGCGCAGCACTTGCTCGTAATGGTCCTGACCACGCGGCTGCCCCAAGGGCTCCAGGGCAGGCATTAATAAGTTCACATCTTGCGCCTGCGCATCCTGAAGCGGCACGCTCCCTTGGTACAGCAAGAGCATGTGGCCCAAATCAGGAAAGAACCAGACGGTGGTGTGCCGCAGGTCCAGCTTTTGCAGACCAGGTAGACGACGATCCTGATACCAGCAGATCGCCTCCCACTGCGGCAAGCTGCCACTCCACCGGGGTCGCTGGGCGTGCAGATGGTGTAGTTCCCAAGAACTGTCTGCGGGCCAATGACCTTGCTCACGCCACCACTGGTCCGGTTCAGCAGCATTGAAAAAATGTGGGTCCAGGCTGTCCAGCATCATGCCTGGATCGCCTTGCTGCCAGGCGGGGTCATAACGGCCCGCCAAACGAAAGCGACGTGGTCGCAAAGGCGATACCGGCCCCAAACCCGCTGGACGGCCCTGCTGGCCAGAACGGTGCAAGCGCCCTTCCCAAGGCTCTACCTGCGGCAAGCAAAGCGGTTCGCCCGGACTGGCTGCTTCCATTCCCATGCCGGCGGGATTATCGGGATACTGCGGCCCGCCCCAGCTACGGCTTCCGTCCAAAGGCACGCGGGTAAAAGGCTCTGCCTCCCCCGGTCTGCCTTGCCGCCACTGACGTTGCCCAAATACAGCCAGCTGCTTTTCTATCGGGCCGACACGTGCCTGTACTGCCAGTTGGGATACCGGCTCACCACCAGGAGCGCAGGCATGGCCAGAGACCAGAAACTCTGCACAAGGTTTGGGCAAGGCCAGATCCAGCACATCGTCGTCCTGCATCAGGCCGGATACGCTTTGCCACATACGTGCATCGGTGCTCAAGACATGCGGGGCATCCATGGAGCACCAGGCCTGTACCGACACGCTTAGCGCGTGTTGTCCACGCCAGCTCCAGGGACGTGCCAAAACACCCAAGCGCAAGGGCTTTACGATGCGCATGGGACTTGTCCTTTGGGAGAGCACGAGCAGGACTGACTTGGAGCAGGAGCACTGCCTGACTGCTCCGGACCCGCGTGTGCGCCATCCCGGATCAACTGCGAAGCCAGCGCCACCATCAATCAATCCCCATAGGAGTTGGCGGCGGGTTTCAGCTGCAAGGTCACCTGTTCACGGTTCAGAGCACACAGCTGAGCATTGGCCGGATCGCACAGTACGCTGACCCAATTACCCGGCTTGAATCGCTTGCTCAGTTCGGGCTGCACCAGCACATCCACATGGGTTTTCTGACCATCCACGTCCAGGCCCAGGCGCACTAGCGGATAAGCAGATTTGAAGACTTCTGGCAGCAGCTCGTCCTGAGAGACGATCATTGCCTGTTGTGGTACGACCTCGGCACGATGCAGGCGCTGATACAAGCGTTCCTCAGGACGAGCACGCCAATAGCGCGTAAAACCCCTGTACCCCGCCACAAAACCGCCCACTGCGATCAGCATGGGCAAGATGACCAGATAAGGCAGCCAATCTCGCCATTCCAGGGCAATACCAATCGAAATCATGATGGCTCCCATCAAAGCGCTGAAAGCCATCCATATAATCTGTCCCAGCATCGTCGCGGACGTCCTTAAAAAAAGATGTGCAAGCCGGACTTGGCCAAACGCAGAGCCGAACTGCCGACGCGCACCGCCTGCTTGCCCAGATACACCGCACTGGTCTTGATCGCCGCGTAAGCTTTCTCGTCCTTGAAGGCCGAGTGGTCCATCTTCATGACGGCAGCCTGGAAATTGACCAGATAGCCCTGCGCCCGAATACCCCAGGCATCCAGCGAGGAAATCGTGCCGTTCAGGCGGAACCCCGTCACTTTTTCGGTATGCGGAATCCACCATTTTTCAATACCTGTGACATTCACCTTCCAGCTAGGCGTGGTGATGTTCACGCCCGCTGCGGCGGTAATGTCCACAGGACCGGAAATGCTTTTGGTCAGATTGCCAGTCAAGGTGTCAGTGATATTGCCGGTGGTGGTCAGGTCCACATCACCTGTAATGGTTTCTTTGACATCGCCAGTCACGGTGTAATCCACCGGGCCGGTAATCGTGCGGGTGTAATCGCCGGTTTGGGTGGAGTTGCGAGTGCCGGTGATGGAATCCGTGACATCGCCCGTGACCGTATGAGTGACCTCGCCGGTGATGGTTCGGGTCAAATCGCCGGTCAAGGTGTCGGTGACATTGCCCGTCACGGTACGCGTCACATCACCGGTATGAGTTCGGGTCTGCTCGCCTTCTATGGTTTCAACCAGATCCCCGATGACCGTACGTACGACGCCGCTATTGAATGTCTCGGTTTCCAGATCCTGCACCGTTGTTGTGCGGGTTGCCGTGACACTCAAGGTGTCATGGCCTGTGACCACAGTAGTCCGGTTACCGTCGACGGTATGGGTTTCATCACCCTCGACTTCCGTATCCAGATTGCGCTCGGCATGCAGCCAGATACGCTCCTGCCCGGCTCTGTCCTCGAACATGAAGGCGTTGGCGTTGCTGGGATCACCGTCTTTGGAACGACTTAAAAAGCCGCTTTGTGTGGCATTGTCCGGAAGGTTCCAGGGCGGCATATTACTGGCGTTATACACACGACCGACGGCAATGGGCCGGTCCGGGTCACCCCCCAGAAAATCCACAATCACTTCGTCGCCCACTCGGGGCAGCTGAATGCCACCAAAGCCGCCACCTGCCCACGGGCTGGAGACTCGCAGCCAGCAGGAGCTGTTTTCATTGGCCTGCCCATAACGATCCCACAGGAACTGAACCTTGATGCGACCATATTGATCGGTCCACAGTTGCTCGCCGCTCTTGCCCACCACCTTGGCGGTTTGCGGGCCGTAGGTACGCGGAATAGGTGTGCGTCGCAAAGGGCGATACGGCTGGCTGGACGGGATCACCAGAAAATCAATGAAGTAGTGGCTGGCCATGCCGCTCTCGCCGGTATGGCCTACATCCAGAAAGTCGTAATCGACCTGAGTCACCAGATAGTCGCGGTTGTCCTCGGGGCGCGGATGATTGCGCACGGACAGCAAATAACCCGGCGCGACACCACGCGCGTTGGTCTGGGCCTGTGCCTGACTGCGGACCGCCTGCAAGGCTTCCAACCGCAAGCGGGAGTAATGTTCACCATGTTGAGGCTCGGTGTAGCCACCCGCCCATTCGTAGACTTCCAAATCACCCAAGGCGTGTTCAGCCGGGTTGCTGCGCGTGGCGTCCAGGCTGGCTCCCGGCTTGCAATAGTCGTAGTCAGCGGTCGCGTAGCGGCCCGGCGTGACTTGCTCATACGGGTGCCAGGCATGGATATGCTCAACATCGGGATGCGCTACCCGATCGGGGGAAACAAAGGGCAGCTCAGAAAGCCAGGGCGCAGCCGCATGTTGACCCACATCGTCGGCCATCACCAGGGTATGGGCGCCATTACGGTGCTCGAACCAGTAGTAAATCCCCTCGCGTTCCATCAAGCGGCTAACAAACTGAAAGTCGCTTTCCTGATACTGAACGCAATAGGTTTGACGCGGATAGTCCTGCGTCAGGCGCGACTCCCAGGCAAAGGGGTAGCGGCCCAGCACATCCTGCAAGACCTCGGGCACGGTCTTTTCCTGAAAGATCCGGCTGTCCATGTTCTGGCTCAAGAACCAGAGCCAGGGGCGCAAGGTGGCCCGATACGTGTAGAAGCGATCGCTGCGGCCGGTTTTACCCATCAGGCGAAATGCACTGATACGACCATCCAGAAAGCGCGGCACCGCAAAAGGCGTTTTGATTTCCAGGCTCAGGGACTCGCCCAGCAAGCTGCGCAAATCCAGCAAGGGGGTATTGCAGACCACATCCACCTGCAATTCAAAAGGCTGGGACAAGGCTTCCCGACCTTGCAGAGCCTGAAATAGCAAGACTTCCGGCCCGAGCGGGCTATGCACTTGTACAAGGCGTTCTGTCAGCATACTTACCCCATATGGATTTGGTCAGCGTCGACTTTGACCAGCTCGCGCGCAGTCATCAAGGTATGGCGGGCATGCAAACGCATTTGATGCTGGGCCTGCACGTCCATGCGGCCCCCACGCCAACGCTCCTCTTTTTCAGTCAGACGAAATACGTGATTGCACACTTGGGACAGGCGATCCGCCACGGTTTCCTGCACGCGCGACAAAATCCGCAGCGTGCCTGCGGTCAGGCTCATCTCCCGGCCAGACTGGCGCAAATGGCCACCTGCCTGCAAAGTCAGGTCCGCCTCGGACTGGATATGTACCCCACCCTGCGCCGCCTGCACATGCAAGCCTTGGTCGGCGACCAGATGCAAAGCCCCACCCTGGGGACGCTCCAGCACGGCGAACACATAGGCCTGCTCGCCATCGGCACCGCCTACCCAGACCTTGTCACCCACTTGCGGCTGCACCAGGCAACTGACGGCCTGCGGCACAATCCAGCAGCGCTCGCCGCAGTCGACTTCAAACTGCCCCGACTCCAGACGAGCCTTGACCCATCCCTGCCAGAACATGGGGGGAACATGCAGGCTGGACACCATGCGCGAGGGCAATCCCATACATCCTCCGTGTGAGCTGTTCAACACAATGAAAAGGACTATGGCCCGAGCCCATGTCTACTCTATGACAACAACAAAACTTTACTTTTTTGACATTTAGGGGGTTTTAAGCAAATTTGCTTACACGTATTGTGCTATTGCCCGCCGATGCAGGGGACGCCCCAATAAAAAAGCCGCCCGAAGGCGGCTTTGTCCAGCAACGATAGAAACAGCAGCAGATCGGAAATTATGTCCGCTCGAAAATCCCGGCGGCTCCCATGCCTGTACCGATACACATGGTGAGCATGCCGTATTTCAGCTGACGACGCTGCAAGGCATGAACCACGGTGGCGGCACGCATGGCACCAGTCGCACCCAGAGGGTGACCCATGGCAATAGCACCACCCAGCGGATTGACGCGCTCGGGGTCCAGGCCCAAATCACGAATCACCGCCAGAGATTGAGCAGCAAAGGCTTCGTTCAGCTCGATCCAGTCCATCTGGTCTTGCTTCAGGCCAGCCAAGGCCAGCGCATGAGGCACGGCTTCTTTAGGACCGATACCCATGATTGCTGGCGGCACACCACGGACCGAGAAAGTCACGAAACGGGCCAGCGGAGTCAGATTGTGCTCGCGCAAGGCGCGTTCGGAAACAACCAGCAAGGCACCTGCCCCGTCCGAAGTCTGCGAACTGTTGCCGGCCGTGACCGAGCCACGCGCCGCAAATACGGGGCGCAGCTTGCCCAGCACTTCCAGGCTGGTATCAGGGCGTGGACCCTCGTCACGATCAACCACTTGAGTTTTGACGGAGATTTCCTGCGTGCTCAGGTTGGGTTGACGACGTGTCACCGTCACAGGCAGAACTTCGCCCGTGAACTCGCCCGATTCCCACGCCTTGACGGCTTTCTGGTGTGAGGCCAGGGCAAACGCGTCCTGATCTTCACGGGAGACTTTCCACTGACGCGCTACTTCTTCAGCGGTCAGACCCATGCCGTAAGCGATCCCGTAGTTCTCGTCCGAAGTGAAAATCTCGGGGCTGAACGTGGTATTCACACCCATCACCGGCACCTGACTCATGGATTCCACACCCGAAGCCACGATGATGTCTGCCTGGCCCGTACGGATACGGTCGGCCGCAATCGCAATGGCGCTCAAACCCGAGGCGCAGAAGCGGTTGACGGTCATCCCGGCCACGGTATGCGGCAGGCCTGCCAGCAAGGCAGAAATACGCGCAACGTTAAAACCTTGCGGGCCTTCGGGCAGGGCGCAACCGGCCACCACTTCTTCAATGGCGGCAGGGTCCAGTTTGGGCACATCGGCCAGCATGCCGCGAATGGCTTCCGCCAAGAGCTCGTCAGGACGGTAGGACGAAAACACACCGCGAGGCGCTTTTCCGATGGGCGTACGCTTGGCAGCGACGATATAAGCTTGTTGTACAGTCATGTCTACTCCTTGATCCGCTCTAGTTACGCACTGGCTTGCCAGTGGTCAGCATCCCAGTAATACGTTCCTGGGTCTTGGGGGAATTGAGCAGCTCCAGGAAGGCCTGCCGCTCTTGCGCCATCATCCAGGCTTCATCCACCAGCGAGCCAGGATCCACATCGCCCCCGCAGATCACGGTTACGACCTTCTCGGCAATATGGAAGTCATATTCCGAGATGAAACCACCTTCTTTCATGTTCACCAGTTGAGCTTTCAACGTGGCGATGCCATCGCGACCGGCAACCGGAAAGCGACGTGGCAATGGAGCACGCCAACCGGCGCTGGCCAGAGCCTGTGCCTGACGAACGGCCACATAAACCAGTTCCTGACGGTTCATGACGATGGTGTCGGACTCTTTCAGGAAGCCAAGCTGACGCGCATCCAGAGCGGAGCGCGACACCTGTGCACTGGCGATAGCCAGAGCAAAACGCTTCAGGTAGGCCAGCAACGGGGCATCAGGTGCACCCATGGCTTGCAGTTCAGCCGAGCGACGAGCCGAGTAAGCCAGACCACCTGCGCCTGGAACCAGACCCACACCCACTTCAACCAGACCAATGTAGGACTCGAAGTGAGCGACGCGGTGCGCGCAATGCACAGCCAGTTCGCAACCACCACCCAGAGCCAGACCGGCAACCGCAGCCACCACAGGCACCTGGGCGTAACGGATACGCAGAACCATGTCCTGCATGGCGCGCTCTACCGGCTCAACACCGGCCACGCCTTCTTTCTCGAACACGGGCAAAATGGCTTTCAGGTCAGCGCCAGCGGAGAATGGATCACCATCCTGGGCCACCACCAGAGCCTGATACGAGGCTTCAGCCAGCTCAATCGCCTTGAACATGCCATTGACCACACCAGGGCTCAGCGTGTGCATCTTGGTCTTGAAGGACACGATCAGCACGTCTTGTGGGTGCGGTGCGGGCAGCGTCCAGCAGCGAACCGACTCATCTTCGAAAACCGTGGTGGTTTCCAGAGACTCGACCTCGCCCACCAGCAAAGGTGTGCCAATGTGGCGCAGGTAAACAGGCAAATCGCTACGGCCTTCAAAGCGGCTTTGCGACGGATTCCAGGAACCGGCAGCGGTATGCACGCCTTGCGCTTCCCACACAGGACCACGAGTCGCCCAGTCTGGCAGCGGCTGGCTGCTCAGTGTCTTGCCGTCCTGAATGTCCTGATTGATCCAGTCGGCCACCTGCCGCCATCCGGCAGCCTGCCAGATCTCGAACGGGCCTTGCTTGTGACCAAAGCCCCATTTCAAGGCCAGATCCAGCTGACGGGCGTTGTCGGCAATGTCTTGCAGATGAATGGCACTGTAGTGGAAGGTGTCGCGCAGCACGGCCCACACGAATTGAGCCTGAGGCTTGTCGGACTCGCGCAGCTGGCGCAGGCGCTCAGCCGGGTCACGTACAGCCAGAATGGCGGCGACATCAGGATCGATTTTCTGGTCAGCAGCCACGTAATCGCGCTGTTGAGCATCGAAACGCTGGATTTCACGGCCCTTCTTGCGGAAGAAACCGGCACCGGTCTTTTGACCCAAAGCACCTGCATCAATCAGGCCCTGCACTTCTGGTGGCAGGCCAAAGTGTGCTTTGAAGCTGTCATCGGGCAGCTGATCCTGCATGGTGCGAATCACGTGTGCCAGAGTGTCCAGGCCAACCACGTCAGCGGTACGGTAAGTACCCGATTTGGCGCGACCCAGACGTGTACCCGTCAATTCATCAACCTGCTCGTAAGTCAGGGAGAAACGACGAGCCTGCTCGAACACGGACAGAATGCCAAAAACACCGATGCGGTTACCGATGAAATTGGGGGTATCTTTGGCGCGAACCACGCCCTTGCCCAGTTGCGATACCAGGAAGGTTTCCAGAACATCCAGCAGCTCTGGCTGGGTGTATTTCGTGGGGATCAGCTCCACCAGGCTCATGTAGCGTGGCGGATTGAAAAAGTGCACGCCGCAAAAGCGTGGACGCAGCGCTTCCGGCAAAACATCTGCCAGGGAAGTGATGGACAGGCCGGACGTGTTGCTGGCGATGATGGCATTAGGGTTCAGTGCTGGCCCGATCTTGCGGTAAAGATCCTGTTTCCAGTCCAGACGCTCGGCAATGGCTTCGATTACCAGATCGCAATCGGCCAGACGGTCCAGGTTGTCGTCGTAGTTGGCGGGCTCGATCAGGTCGGCCAGGTCTGGCGTACCCAAAGGAGCGGGATTCATTTTGCGCAGATTGGCAATGGCACGCAGGGCGATGCCATTTTTGGGCCCCTCGCGGGCGGGCAGATCAAACAGAACTACTGGTATGCCTGCATTCACGCAATGGGCGGCAATTTGCGCGCCCATGACGCCGGCACCGCACACGGCGACCCGACGCAAGGTACGGGCACTGCCCGTCACTGCACTGGCTGAACTAGATGTCATAGGTTTGTCTCCAGGAAACTGAAACCCCACGCAGCATAAGGTCCCAAACGGACGCTCTACGATGCGAGGCAATCGAATAATCGTACACGCACAACCGCTTTTACGACCATAAAGTCTTTTTTATTTTCAATCAAAGATGGGTATAGATCAAATCCATCTTCATGAAACTGTCCATGTTTGGATCCGGATCGGGCTGCTCAGCCGCTCCAGCAACCCACCATAAATTCAAACGATCGTTTCAATCTCTTTTATTTCAACAGATTGAACCCATAAAAAGCTCATTACACCCTTCATTAGCCGCCGGAAGCACCCGTCCCCTCAAGTGGGCATCACACATGGTTTCAAGTTATTTTTTTAATACTTTTCTTATTTATTTCAATTCATTTTTTATTTAATTTTTGCACCCATTTTAATTAATTTTTATCTTTAAATATTTCAAACAAAAAAGCAGCGCTTGAGGGTAGAAAAAAATTTGAACGACCGCTGCCCGACAGCCGTTTTCTTGCCAATAAAGGCCACGCCGCACCCCCAGCAAGAAGGATCAGGCGGCCACCCGAGCGCACAAGAGGGCAAGAACGGCTTAATTTGTATGCCAGAATGTTCAAACTTCCACTTTTGACAAGCTCTATCCGCCTTCATTGCTCTATGACCCGGTCTCAAGAAGCAGCCCCTTTATCCCTGAGCGCTCTATTTCTGATCTTTGCCCGCATTGGCCTGACCAGCTTTGGTGGGGGCTTGAGTGGCTGGTTAATGCGTGAGTTTGTTGTTCAGCGGCGCCTGATGAGCCAGGCAGATTTTCTTAGCGGTCTGGCGCTGTCCCAAGCACTGCCCGGCATCAATGTGGTGAACCTCTCTATATGGATTGGTTATCGTCTGCTGGCCGGGCCTGGGGCGTTAGTTGCCACGCTGGGCATGGTGCTTCCCCCGCTACTGCTGGCCATTTTGATGCTGATTGGTCTGGAACAACTGACGGGCTCTACCCTGGTGCCTCAAGTCATGGCCGGAATTGCCGCCGCCGCTATTGGCCTGTCTCTTGAAATGGGCGTACGCTCGGCGCGCAGCGCAGCCACCGGAATCGTGCCCATTGCCCTCATGTTGGCCGTTTTTGCCGGCATTTTCGTCATGGAATGGAGCCTGATCCCCGTTATTCTGATCTGTGCACCGCTGTCCGTCTGGTACGCCTGGCTGCAACTTGGAGACAAAACGGTGGAGCAACCATGATCACGGTTTTGCTCCAGCTCATGCGCGTCTTTGCACCCCTGTCTTTTCTGACTATAGGGGGCGGGCAAAGCATCATCCCGGAGATTCACCGGCAATCGGTAGAAATCCATGGCTGGCTCAGCAATCAGGAATTTCTGGATCTGTTCGCCCTGTCGCGCCTGACACCCGGCCCGAAATCCTTGCTTGTCACCCTGGTGGGCTGGAAGGCGGCTGGCTGGGCCGGTGCCCTGGCCGCATCCGTCGCCATTTTCCTGCCCTCTGCCCTGCTGATCTATTACCTGGCAACAATCTGGAAGCGCTATGAGGGCACACGCATCATCCGCGCCATTGAAATTGGTCTGCTGCCCATTGCCGCCGGCATGATCCTGGCCGCCAGCGGCACAATTCTGAAAGCGGCCCAGGGCGGCCTGTGGGCCTGGGGTACGGCTCTGGCCTGTACAGCCATTTTGCTGCTAAGTCGCATCAACCCTTTATGGTTGCTGGCAGGCGGCGGATTGCTGTTCGCCTTGATACAACCCGCTATCTAAAACAAATTCGACACAAAAAAGGGCGACTTCACCACCAAAGCCGGTTTGAAGTAAGTGGCTGTATCAAGAGCCACAAAATGGCTCATAAAAGCGCCACGATCCCGCCCCCATAGCGCGCAAGACATTGAGACGCCGGAGCTGCAAGCGGTACAATGGCAGGTCCTTTTATCCCCTTTTGCCCGCGACATGGTTGTAAATACTGACCGAGCCGTACTAAATCTGGACTCCGCCTCGCTGGGCTACGGTGCCTTTACCGTGCTCGCGGACGTGTCCATGACCGTTCAGAAAGGTCAGGTCGTCGCCATGATGGGGGGGTCAGGTTCCGGAAAAACAACACTTCTGCGTGCTGCGACCGGACAAATTCGTGCTCAGAAAGGGACTGTTACGGTTTTTGGCCAGGACTTGGCCAAGCTGGACGGCGAGGCTCTGCGCCAGACGCGCCAACGCATGGGTGTGCTGTTTCAACAGGGTGCCCTGTTTACGGACCTGAACGTGTTTGAAAACGTGGCGTTTCCCCTGCGGGAGCTGACGAACGACTCCGAAGCCGCCATTCAGGACCGTGTACTGGACAAGCTGGACGCCGTTGGCCTGCGCGCGGCTGCCCATTTGGGCATCAATGAAATTTCTGGCGGTATGGCCCGCCGGGTTGCCCTGGCCCGTGCCATTGTGCTGGAGCCCGAGCTGATTCTGTACGACGAACCCTTTGCCGGCCTGGACCCTATTTCCATGGGCATTACCGCGCAGCTGATTCGCGACCTGACCGACCGCCTGAACTGCGCTTCAGTACTGATTACGCACGATGTGGCCGAATCCTTTGCGATTGCCGACCAGGTTTATATTGTTGGCCAGGGACGTTTGCTGACCCAGGGCACGCCCACCGAGCTGCGCGCTTCCAAGGATCCTTATGTGCAGCAGTTCCTGCGTGGTGAACCCGATGGCCCTATTGCCTTTAACTATCCCGTCACCCCGGCTTTTGAAGCCTGGCTCCAGAATCGGACGACGCGCTCATGAATTTCATCACCGCCCCGATTAGCGCGCTAGGCGCTGCGATACGCAATAGCATCTACGGCCTGGGTGCCTTCAGCCGTTTGTTCGTGGCCTTGCTGGCCCGTTCCTCCTTGCTGTGGCGTCGCCCCCGTCTGGTTTCCCAGCAAATCCACTTTATTGGCAACTATTCGCTGCTGATCATTGCCGTTTCCGGGCTGTTCGTGGGTTTTGTGCTGGGCTTGCAAGGTTATTACACACTGAACCGCTATGGTTCCGAAGAGGCCTTGGGCCTGCTGGTCGCCCTGTCTCTGGTACGTGAACTGGGACCGGTCGTCACCGCCCTGCTGTTTGCAGGCCGGGCCGGTACATCGTTAACCGCTGAAATCGGCTTGATGAAGGCCGGTGAACAGATTGCCGCCATGGAAGTCATGGCGGTGGACCCCTTGCGCCGCCTGCTGGTACCGCGCTTTTGGGGCGGCATCATTGCCATGCCCATTCTGGCCGCCGTGTTCTCCATGGTCGGCATCCTGGGCGGCTATGTCGTCGGTGTGCAGATGATCGGCATTGATGCAGGCGCCTTCTGGTCGCAAATGCAAAACGGTGTCGATGTGATTGATGACGTACTCAACGGAGTGATCAAAAGCCTGGTATTTGGCCTGATCGTGACCTTGATTGCGCTGTATATGGGCTGGCATGCCAAGGCCACGCCCGAAGGCGTTTCTCGCGCGACCACACGCACGGTCGTCAGCGGCGCTTTGGCGGTATTGGGCACGGACTTCCTGCTCACCGCCCTTATGTTCAGTTAACTATTTAGGAATTGCTCAGCTATGAATCGCGAGAAAACCGATTTCTGGGTTGGCCTGTTTGTTTTGCTGGGGCTGGTCGCACTGGCATTCCTGGCCCTGCGTGCGGGTAACCTCAGTTCTTTTTCCTTTGCCAAGACCTACCAGGTATCGGCCAAGTTCGATAATCTGGGTGGCCTGAAACCACGCGCTCCCATCAAGGCCAGCGGTGTGGTCGTTGGCCGGGTTGGCTCCATTGGTTTTGACAACCAGGACTTCAAAGCCGTGGTCACCCTGGATATGGACGAGCACTACAAGTTTCCTGTCGACACCTCGGCCTCCATCCTGACGTCAGGCCTGCTGGGCGAACAGTACATTGGCCTGACTGCGGGTGGCGACGACAAGGACCTGCAAGGTGGCAGCACCATTACCTATACTCAAAGCGCGGTTGTGCTGGAAGAACTGATCAGCAAGTTCCTCTACAACACGGCCTCCAAGGACGGCGGCTCCAAATCGGAGTAAGCAAACCCGCCCGTTCATGCTCATTACAGACGACACAACCATGAATACAACAACTCGCCGCTCTTACTCCCTGCCTCGTGGAGTCCGTTTGAGCCTGATCGGTGCCAGTGCTGCGCTTGTGGCCGGTTGCGCCAGTGTGCCCAACCCCAACCCCCAGGACCCTTGGGAAGGCATGAACCGTGGCATCTACGCCTTTAACGAAACCGTGGACGGCGCGCTGATCAAACCGATTGCAGAAGGCTACAACGCCCTGACGCCGCAGCCTGCACGCACATGTATTAGTAACATTTTCAACAACCTGGGCGATGCCTGGTCGGCCGTCAACAGCTTCCTGCAAGGCGAGCACGTTGACTTCTTCAACACCCTGGGCCGAGTCCTGTTCAACTCGACCATGGGCCTGGGCGGTTGTATTGACGTTGCCACCATGAATGGCTCCAAGCGCATCCCCAACGACTTTGGTGTGACGCTGGGCGTATGGGGCGTCAAGTCTGGCCCTTACGTGGTTCTGCCCTTCTTTGGCCCCAGCACCGTTCGCGACGGTGTGGCACGTGGCACCAGCTTCCTGGAGGGCTTCTCCTCCACGGGTCCGATCATGGCGATCAAGGATGTACCGGTACGCAACAGCATCCTGGGTTTGTGGGCCTTGGATGCCCGTGCTGGCGTGCTGGATGCAGAAAAACTTGTTAACGACATCGCCCTTGACCGCTACAGCTTCATACGCGACGCTTACCTGCAAAGACGCCATGCGATGGTGCAAGCCCGCCGCACCGGTGGCGACACCAGCCAGGACCTACCTGACTACTCGGACGCAGACGAATAAAAACGCGCTGCCCGCAGAACATTCTTCTGGAGTTTTTTATGATTTCCCGTCCCGCCTTGGGCGGGACTGCTTTGCAGTCCTCCCCCTCTCGCCTGATTTCCTGGATCCTGACCGTCTGTGCGGCCCTGGCTCTGTGTTTGCACGCCATCGCAGCCCAGGCACAAGTTGCAGATCCCAAAGGGGAGCCCAACAAGTTTGTTGAATCGGTCGGCAATCAAGCCTTGCAAGTGGTCAAGGAAAGCGACGCCATCCGCAAGGGTGACCGCGCTGCCATTCTGGCTGCCGTGAACGAAAACATCATGCCCTACGTGAACCTGGAAAAGACGACACGTCTGTCCGCGGGCCGCTACTGGCGTCAAGCCAACCCCGAACAGCGTCAGAAACTGGTCGAAGCGTTCAAGGGCACCTTGGTTCGCACCTACAGTGGCGCCTTGTCCCGCGTGGATGACAAGACACAGCTGACCATCCTGCCTTTCCGTGGCGATTCCAATGCAGACGACGTGGTGGTGCGCTCCTCGCTGACTCAGTCCAACGGTGGCCCGGTCGGTGTGGATTACCGCCTGGAAAAAACACCGGAAGGCTGGAAAATCTACGACTTGAACGTAGAAGGCATCTGGCTGATTCAAAACTACCGCAACCAGTTTGCCCAGCAAATTGAGCAAGGTGGTATTGATGGCCTGATTCAGGCGCTGAACAAACAAAACAGTTAAGGCAGGCCGTGGCAAGCACGGGCGCTTTGGTCGGGCATTCTTAAGCAGACCAGAGTCGTACTCTATAATAAAGAGCCTGATCACCCCCAAACAGGTCTACGCCCATGCGTAGGCCTGTTTAGTTAACAAAGACGCTACAGCGACGACTTCCCCCGCCACACCCGCGTCAGGCCAACCCAAACTGCCATGTCCGCCTTCAAACTCGATAACGTCAGTAAACGCTTCGCTCCCCAAAGCCGGGGACTCAAAAGCCTGTTTTCCCCTCCCCGTTCCGATGCCGGTTTTCTGGCCGTCGATCAGGTCAGCCTGACTATCGAACATGGTGAATTTTTCGGCTTGCTCGGCCCTAACGGCGCCGGCAAAACAACCCTGATTTCCATGTTGGCCGGCCTGACCCGTCCCACCAGCGGCCAGGTCAGTGTCTGTGGTTACGATGTGCGCACCCAGTATCAAAAAGCCCGCCAATCGCTGGGCGTGGTGCCCCAGGAAATTGTTTACGATCCCTTTTTCACCGTCCGTGAAACCTTGCGTCTGCAATCGGGCTACTTTGGCCTGAAAAACAATGACGACTGGATCGACGAGATTCTGGCCAATCTGGCCCTGAGCGACAAGGCCGATGTGAACATGCGCGCCTTGTCCGGCGGCATGAAGCGCCGCGTTCTGGTCGCCCAGGCGCTGGTGCACCGCCCCCCTGTCATTATTCTGGATGAGCCCACTGCCGGTGTGGACGTGGACCTGCGCCGCACGCTGTGGGAGTTCATCATTCGCCTGAATCAACAAGGCCACACCATCTTGCTGACCACCCACTATCTGGAAGAAGCCCAGGCCCTCTGTGGTCGCCTGGCCATGCTTAAAAGTGGCAAGATCGTCGCCCTGGATACCACGCAAGCCATTATGGAGCGCGCAGGCGGCCACGATCTGGAGGATGCATTTGTGCGCATCATGCACAACGAAGGAAAAATGGGAGTCGCACTGTGAACCAGAACAATTCTCCCAAACACTGGGGCGTACCTCAAAACACGGACGCCCCCGCTGCCAAGATCGGCACCCTGAGCCTGCCCCCTCAGCCCAAGATGGGCTCGGGCTTTCCTACGCTGCTGCGCAAGGAGCTGATGCGTTTCTGGAAAGTGGGCTTTCAGACCATTGCTGCGCCCGTTTTGACGGCGCTGATGTATTTGCTGATTTTCGCCCACGTCCTTGAAGGCCGCGTCACGGTATACGACTCCGTGCCCTACACCGCCTTCCTGATTCCGGGCCTGATGATGATGAGCATGTTGCAAAACGCTTTTGCGAACCCGTCCTCATCACTGATTCAAAGCCGCATCACGGGCAATCTGGTCTTTATCCTGCTGCCCCCGCTCTCGCACCGCGAGATTTTCGCCGCCTACCTGCTGGCATCCATCGCCCGCGGGGTCTGTGTGGGCCTCTGTGTCTGGCTGGTGTCACTGTTCTTTGTCTCTCTGCCTGTCTCCAAACCCTTATGGGTGTTGACCTTTGCCGTCCTGTCTTGCGGCATCATGGGAGCCTTGGGTCTGATCGCCGGCTTGTGGTCTGAAAAATTCGACCAGTTGGCGGCATTCCAGAACTTCCTGATCATGCCTGCTACCTTTCTGTCGGGTGTGTTCTATTCCATCCATAGCCTGCCACCCTTCTGGCAAACTGTTTCACACTGGAACCCGTTGCTCTATACCATTGACGGGTTCCGCTACGGTTTTTTTGCCGCCTCGGATATTTCTCCCTGGTTCAGCCTGACCGTTGTCGCCAGCGTCTTTGTTGCGCTGTGTCTGATTTCGCTACGCCTGCTTGCCTCAGGCTATAAATTACGGAATTGATTTCATGTTGCCGACCCCCGAACAAGTTCACCAATACATTGCCGACAACCTGCCCTGTGAACACTTGCAAGTGCAAGGCGATGGTTCGCACTTTGAGGCCCTGATCGTCAGCACCGCCTTTGAAGGCAAACGCCTGATTGCGCGTCACCAACTGGTTTACAAAGCCCTGGGCGACCGGATGAAAGCCGAAATCCACGCCCTGTCCATGCGCACGCTTACCCCCGACGAATACAAGGCCAATCCGAATGGATAAATTACGCATCACAGGCGGACAACGCCTGAATGGCGAGATCACCGTCTCTGGCGCCAAAAACGCCGCCCTGCCCATTCTGTGCGCCAGTCTGCTGGCTGCTGACACGGTGTACCTGGACAATGTCCCGCGTCTGCGTGACATCGACACTACTCTGAAGCTGTTGGGACAGTTGGGTGTCACCCAGAAGCGCAATGGCACACTGGAGCTGAATGCAGGCAACATCACCAATCTGGAAGCGCCCTACGAACTGGTGAAAACCATGCGCGCCTCCATTCTGGTGCTGGGCCCCCTGCTGGCGCGCTTTGGCGAGGCACGCGTCAGCCTGCCCGGTGGTTGTGCCATTGGCCAACGCCCTGTGGATCAGCACATCAAGGGTCTGGCGGCCATGGGTGCAGAAATCCATGTCGAGCACGGCTTTGTGAATGCCCGCGCCAAACGCTTGCGCGGTGCCGTGGTGCGCACGGATATGGTAACAGTCACCGGCACCGAAAACCTGATGATGGCCGCCGTTCTGGCTGAAGGCCAAACCATTCTGGAAAACGCAGCCCGCGAACCGGAAATTATTGATCTGGCCGAGCTGCTGATCAAAATGGGTGCCAAGATCCAGGGCCACGGTACCGACCGTATCGTCATTGACGGTGTCGAGCGCCTGCACGGTGCCAAACACACCATCTGCCCCGACCGTATTGAAGCCGGTACGTTCCTGTGCGCCGTTGCCGCTACCGGTGGCGAACTGACCTTGCGCAATACCGATGCTGACGCCATGGGCGCCACGCTGGACAAGCTGCGCGAAGCCGGACTGCAGATTGAAACCGGCTCGGACTGGATCAAGGCCAGCATGAATGGTCGCCCCAAGGCGGTCAGCTTCCGTACCAGCGAATACCCCGGCTTCCCCACGGACATGCAGGCTCAATTGATGGCACTGAACACCATTGCCGACGGCACCGCCTCGGTCGTGGAAACCATCTTTGAAAATCGCTACATGCACGTACAGGAACTGAACCGACTGGGTGCACAGATCGATATCGAAGGCCATATGGCCGTCGTTACCGGCGTTCCTTACCTGACTGGCGCCACCGTCATGGCAACCGACCTGCGTGCGTCAGCCAGCCTGGTCATTGCAGGCCTGGCGGCTCGGGGTGACACTACCGTCGAACGCATCTACCATCTGGACCGTGGCTACGACCGCATGGAAGCCAAGCTTCAAGCCGTAGGCGCCAACATCGAGCGAATCAGCAGCAAGGAAACCTAATGAGTCCCGCCGGTTTAAATCAACCTCTGACGCTGGCCTTGTCCAAAGGCCGGATTTTTGACGAAACCCTGCCCTTGCTGGAAGAGGCAGGCATCAAGGTGCTGGAAAGCCCCGAAACGTCGCGCAAACTGATCCTGCCCACCAATAACCCGGACCTGCGTCTGATTATTGTGCGTGCCACCGACGTGCCAACTTACGTGCAATACGGTGCCGCCCATATCGGGATTGCCGGCAAGGACGTGCTGTACGAGCACATGGAACAGCACCCCGGCGGTCTGTACCAGCCCGTGGACCTGAACATTGCCCGTTGCCGCCTGTGTGTGGCCGTGGCCGAAGGCTTTGACTACCATTCGGCCGTCAAGCAAGGTTCGCGCCTGCGTATCGCCACCAAATACACCCGCGCTGCCCGCGAGCACTTCGCCAGCAAAGGCGTATATGTGGACTTGATCAAGCTGTATGGCTCCATGGAACTGGCTCCGCTGGTCGGTCTGGCCGACGCCATTGTGGACCTGGTCTCCAGCGGCGGCACCTTGCGTGCCAACAAGCTGGTGGAAGTGGAAGACATCACCCCCATTTCCTCGCGCTTGATCGTCAATCAGGCTGCCATGAAGAACCGTGGTGCCCAGTTGCAACCCCTGATCGACGCTTTCTCTCGCGCTTCGGTAGACGAGTAAAACTTCCCCTGCCACGGGCGGGGGATAAACAGCCTGACAATCCTGCTTGCGCAAAAGGCGCAGACCGCCTTTTGCCTAAGCGAAATGTTATACACTGGCCTTTGAACCTTAGCTTTTTCCCATAGCGACATGTCACTGATCCATCGCCTGACCTCCCAATCCGCCCAGTTCGATGCCGAACTGCGCACTCTACTGGCTTACGAAGCGTCCGAAGACGCGTCTATCGAGCACGCTTGTGCCGAAATTCTGCATCGTATCCAGCATGAGGGGGACACGGCCTTGCTGGATTACACCCAGCGCTTTGACCGACTGGCTGTTGAACAGGCCTCGGCACTGGAAATCTCCAAAGAAGAACTGTTTGCGGCTCTGGACAGCCTGCCTGCCGATCAGCGCAAGGCACTGGAACAGGCCGCCGAGCGTGTGCGTCGTTACCACGAGCATCAGCGCACTGAAACCTGGACCTACACGGAAGCCGATGGCACCGTGCTGGGCCAGCAAGTTACCCCCTTGGACCGTGTGGGACTGTATGTCCCCGGTGGCAAGGCCGCTTACCCCTCCTCGGTTCTGATGAACGCCATTCCTGCCAAAGTGGCGGGTGTTCCAGAGCTGATCATGGTCACGCCTACACCCGATGGCGTGCGCAACCCCATCGTGCTGGCGGCTGCCGCCCTGGGCGGTGTCGATCGCGTGTTCACTATTGGTGGCGCGCAGGCTGTAGGCGCTTTGGCTTACGGTACGGACACCATCCCGCCGGTAGACAAGATTGTCGGCCCCGGCAACGCCTATGTCGCCGCTGCCAAACGCCGCGTCTTTGGCGTCGTTGGCATCGACATGATTGCCGGCCCCTCCGAAATCCTGATCATCAGCGACGGCAGTGCTCCTGCTGACTGGGTGGCCATGGACCTGTTCTCCCAGGCTGAACACGACGAGCTGGCCCAAGCCATCTTGCTGTGTCCCGATGCGGACTTCCTGGACCAGGTTGAAGCGGCCATCGAACGTCTGCTCCCCACCATGCCACGCGCGGACATCATCCGTCGCAGCCTGTCTGGTCGCGGTGCCCTGATCCACGTCCGCGATCTGGACGAGGCCTGTAAGATCAGCAACCATATCGCGCCGGAACACCTGGAAGTCTCTACCCGTAATGCCCAGGACTTGTTGGGCAAAATCCGCCATGCTGGCGCCATTTTCCTGGGCCCCTACAGCTCCGAATCGCTGGGCGATTACTGTGCCGGGCCTAACCATGTCCTGCCGACGGCACGCACTGCGCGTTTCTCGTCACCTTTGGGCGTCTACGATTTCCAGAAACGCAGCAGCATTATTCAGGTTTCAGAATCAGGCGCCCAAACACTGGGACCCATAGCCGCTACGCTGGCACAAGGCGAGGGCCTGTACGCCCACGCTGCCAGCGCGCAATTCCGATTGAACCAATCCTGATACCGGCCTTGCCGCCGGCACTGATATGCGTACCGCCGAGATTACCCGCAATACCAATGAAACCCGCATCCGCGTGGCCGTTAACCTGGACGGCACCGGCCGTCACTCGCTCAACAGCGGCGTGCCCTTTCTGGACCACATGCTGGACCAGATCGCCCGCCATGGTCTGATTGACCTGGACGTGCACTGTGAGGGCGACACCCACATCGATGATCACCACACTGTCGAGGATATCGGCATCGCGCTGGGCCAGGCTTTTGCCAAGGCCGTAGGCAGCAAAGCCGGTCTGCGCCGCTACGGCCATGCCTATGTACCATTGGACGAGTCGCTCTCGCGCGTAGTGGTGGACTTCTCCGGTCGCCCCGGCCTGTTTTATTTTGTGCCCTTTACCCGCGCACGAATCGGCCAGTTCGATGTAGACTTGGCACGCGAGTTTTTCCAGGGTTTTGTCAATCACGCCCTGGTTTCTATGCACATCGATAACCTGCGCGGCGAAAACGCACACCACCAGTGCGAAACCGTGTTCAAAGCCTTTGGCCGAGCATTGCGTATGGCTCTGGAGCTGGACCCACGTAGCGAAGGCGTGGTGCCTTCGACCAAAGGGGTTCTGTAAACGTCCTTCGGACACACATCGTGACCACTATCGCTATTGTCGATTACGGTTCGGGCAACATCTTCTCGGTTGCCCGAGCACTGCATGCCGCCGCAGCTGATGCGCGCATCGTTCTTGCTCAAACCCCTCAAGCCATTCTGGATGCGGACCGGGTTGTCTTACCCGGCCAGGGTGCCATGCCCGATTGCATGGCCCACCTGGACCAATCCGGTTTGCGCGATGCCTTGCTGACAGCCGCCCGCAACAAGCCCCTATTGGGCATTTGCGTAGGCGAACAAATGCTGTTCGATTCCAGTCAGGAAGGCAATGTCCCCTGTTTAGGTCTGATTCCCGGCCAAGTGCGCCGTTTTGAGGGCCCGAACTACAAAAGCAGCGACCACGCCTCCGGCCCCGGGCTGAAAGTGCCCCATATTGGCTGGAACCGCGTACACCAGACTCAGGATCATCCCTTATGGGCTGGCATTGAGGATGGCGCGTTCTTTTACTTTGTTCATAGCTACTTTGTCGATCCGCTGCATATAGATCAAACTTGTGGTTCGACGCACTATGGCCAACGCTTTACCTCGGCGATAGCAAACGCTAATATTTTTGCGTTGCAATGCCATCCTGAGAAAAGCGCAGACAACGGCCTGCAACTGTTCCGGAATTTCGCCAACTGGAAGCCATGATTTTTCAAGCAAGCTTCCCGGCGTTGTTCTGACTTTTTCCGACCCAGTATTTCTTACGTTTTTTACGGCTAAAGACCATGCTTTTGATTCCCGCCATCGACCTCAAAGACGGGCGTTGTGTGCGCCTTCGCCAGGGTGACCTGGACGATGCCACTATTTTCTCGGATGATCCGGCCAAAATAGCAACACAATGGCTGGAACAAGGGGCCCGGCGCCTGCATCTGGTGGACCTGAACGGCGCTTTTGCCGGTAAGCCCAAGAACAGCGAAGCCATCAAATCCATTATTGCTGCCATCGACGGTGAAATTCCCGTACAGATCGGCGGTGGTATCCGCGACCTGGATACCATCGAGCGCTACCTGGACGCTGGCATGAGCTATGTCATTATTGGCACTGCCGCTGTCAAAAGCCCTGGTTTCCTGCAAGACGCCTGCAGCGCCTTTCCTGGCAACATCATTGTTGGCCTGGATGCCCGTGACGGCAAAATCGCCACCGACGGCTGGAGCAAGCTGACCCGCCACGACGTACTGGATCTGGCCAAGAAATTTGAAGACTACGGCTGCGAGTCCATTATCTACACCGATATTGGCCGCGACGGCATGCTGACTGGCGTGAACATCGAAGCCACCGTCAAGCTGTCCCAGCACGTGAAGATTCCCGTCATCGCCTCCGGCGGTGTTACCAACCTGAAAGACATCGAAGACCTGTGTGCCGTAGAGCACGAAGGCATCGAAGGTGTGATTTTGGGTCGCAGCATTTACGAAGGCACCCTGAATTTTGCCGAGGCGCAAACCTTCGCTGACGAGTACCAGGCATGAGCCAGGACGTCACCAACGAATTAGCCTGCCGCATCATTCCTTGTCTGGACGTGACCGCTGGCCGTGTGGTCAAAGGCATCAACTTTGTGGATCTGGTCGATGCCGGAGACCCGGTCGAGATCGCCCGCAAGTACAACGACCAGGGTGCCGACGAACTGACCTTCCTGGACATTACGGCCACCTCGGACAACCGTGATCTGATCTTGCCCATCATCGAACAGGTGGCCAGCCAGATTTTCATCCCCCTGACAGTGGGCGGTGGTGTGCGTGAAGTGGCCGACATCCAGCGCCTGCTCAATGCCGGTGCGGACAAGGTGTCCATTAACAGCGCCGCCATCAGCAACCCGGACCTGGTGCGTGCCGCCAGCGATCACCATGGCAAGCAATGCATGGTCGTCGCCATTGATGCACGCCGTGTCAGTGCTGAGAACGAAGCACCACGCTGGGAAGTCTTTACCCACGGCGGTCGTCGTGGAACCGGCCTGGACGTGGTGGAATGGGCAGCCCGCATGGCCGAATACGGCGCCGGCGAACTGCTGCTGACCAGCATGGACCGCGACGGCACCAAATCCGGCTTTGATCTGGAACTGACTCGTGCCGTGTCCGAGGCGGTCTCCGTTCCCGTTATCGCCTCTGGTGGAGTGGGCGGCCTGCAAGACCTGGCCGATGGCGTGATCAAGGGCGGCGCCAGTGCCGTACTGGCCGCCAGCATCTTCCACTACGGTCAACACACTATTGCCGAAGCCAAGGATTTCATGGCTGCGCAAGGTATTCAGGTGCGACGCTAATGGCTGACTTACCGGCCTGGCTGGCTGAAATCCGCTTTGATGAACAAGGCTTGATCCCCGCGATTGCGCAGGACCAGGCCACGGGCAAAATCTTGATGGTCGCCTGGATGAACCAGGAGTCCCTGCAAGAGACCGTCAGCACCGGCCGCGCCGTGTACTGGTCGCGTTCCCGCCAGCGCCTGTGGCGCAAGGGCGAGGAATCCGGCCACGTGCAGCACGTCAGCGACTTGCGCCTGGACTGTGATGGCGACGTTATTTTGCTTAGCGTGGAGCAGGTTGGCCAGATCGCCTGTCATACGGGTCGTGAAAGCTGCTTTTATCGCCAGCTGCAAGGCCAGAGCGATCAGGCACAATGGGTGGCGGTTGACCCCGTCCTGAAAGACCCGGAGCATATTTACCGATGAGCGAACAACCTACTGTCGAGACTATCCTTGATCATCTTGGCCGCACCCTGAAGTCCCGCCTGCCTGCACAAGGCGGGGACCCATCCTCTTCCTACGCCGCCAAGCTGCTGGCCAAGGGACCGGATGCATTCCTGAAGAAAATCGGGGAAGAAGCGACCGAGCTGGTCATGGCTGCCAAGGATGAAGAACGCGAGCGCATCGTCTACGAAACGGCAGACCTGTGGTTTCATAGCCTGGTGGCCCTGACTTACTACGGTCTGGAGCCCCGCGATGTCCTGACAGAACTGCTGCGCCGCGAAGGTACATCTGGGCTGGAAGAAAAAGCTTCGCGCCCTAAGGACCAGGTGTAATTCTGTCATTTAGACGCGCTACACTGTCCTGATACCTAGATTTTTGGCACTTGCCCAGCAAGTGCTTCGCTACCGAGGTTGCTATGAGCGAGAACTGTCTGTTTTGTAAAATTGCTGCCGATCAGATCCCGTCCAAAAAAGTGTACGAGGACGAGGACTTTCTGGCATTTCACGACATCAACCCAGCTGCACCTATCCATATCCTGGTAATCCCCAAGAAACACGTCGTGTCCATGCAGGACGTATCAGGCCAGGATAGTGAATGGTTGGGTAAAATGATGGCTTTGGCACCTTCCCTGGCCGCACAGGCTGGTTGTCGCCCCGGCCCTGAAGGCGGTTTCCGCATTGTCATCAACAACGGTTTGGATGGCGGGCAGGAAATCAACCATTTACACATGCACATCTTGGGCGGTGAGCGCCCATGGCAACAACGCGCAGCCATGGCTGCTTAAGGGAGATACATTATGGGTAGCTTTAGCATTTGGCACTGGCTGATCGTTCTGGTCATCGTTGCCCTGGTTTTCGGCACCAAGAAACTGCGTAATATCGGCTCGGATCTGGGCGGTGCAGTCAAAGGTTTCAAAGAAGGCATGAAAGACGTGGGTGAAGAAGAAAAAACACCCGAAACCGTCAGCCAACGCGCTGCCGATCCTCAAACGATCGACGTGCAGGCCAAGGAAAAATCCGATCGCGCCTGATCCCCTTCTTGTGTGAGTCTGAATGTTTGATGTCAGCTTTAGCGAACTGCTCCTGATTGGAGTGGTTGCCCTGATCGTCATCGGTCCCGAACGTCTTCCTAAAGTAGCGCGCACCGTCGGCCATTTGCTTGGCCGCGCGCAGCGCTACGTTAACGAGGTCAAGACCGATATCCAACGCGAAATCAATCTGGATGAGGTGAACAAGCTCAAAGACCAGATGGAGGACGCCGCGCGCTCGGTGCGCAGTTCGGTCGAGGACACGGGCAAAAGCATCAGCCAGCCTCTGACAGAAGCCCGCGACACCCTGCAAAACGCGTCGGAGTCCGCACGCAAGGCCTTCTCGGATACCGCCGAGAACGTCAAGGCGAGCCCCGACGCCATCCCCGCGAAAGAATCGGCTGCCAGTCAGCCCGATACGGATGCAGCCGCCCAGCCAGCGCCCAGTGCGCCAGCCAGTGACGACGCTCCCCGTCCTACGGATGCTCCCGCCCAACCCTCTAAAGGACCGACGGCATGAGCACCGAAGCGCCTCAAGAAGATACCTTCATCTCCCACCTGGTCGAGCTGCGCACACGCCTGCTACGCGCGGTCATTGCCGTGGTCGGGATTTTTATCGTGCTGTTTACGTATCCTGGCGCTTCGGCCATTTATGATGTGCTGGCCCAGCCCATGATGAGCTCTCTGCCCGAGGGTACGCGCATGATTGCCACCGGGGTGATTACCCCTTTCATGGTGCCGGTCAAAGTCACCTTGATGGCATCGTTCGTATTGGCCTTGCCTATCGTGCTCTACCAAGCATGGGCCTTTATTGCGCCAGGTTTGTACAACCACGAAAAGAAGCTGGCTCTGCCGCTGATCATGACCAGCACCTTGCTGTTCATTGCCGGCATGGCGTTTTGTTATTTCGTGGTGTTCCGCACCGTGTTTCACTTCATCGCCTCGTTTGCCCCGCAATCGATTACACCAGCACCGGACATCGAAGCCTATCTGGGCTTTGTCATGACCATGTTCCTGGCCTTTGGCATTACCTTTGAAGTGCCTATCGCCGTGATTTTGCTGGTGAAAACAGGCGTTGTAACGGTAGCCAAGCTGCGCGAAATCCGTGGTTATGTAATCGTAGGCGCGTTTGTGATCGCCGCTATCGTGACTCCGCCCGATGTGGTCAGCCAGATCTTGTTGGCCGCCCCGCTATGCCTGCTTTATGAATTAGGGATTCTGGCCGCCAGCCTGATCAAGAAACGGGAAGCGGAAAACAGCGAAGGCCGCGAGCTGGATCTGTAAAACGATCAAAGCAACACCTGTTTGTACGCGTCACATGGCGTGCAGACCCAAAAATGGCTCTCTTGCCTTGCTCCAAAAGGAGTAGCCCAGAGAGCCATTTTTTTAGATACCTTGCCAAGCCTTCGCGCCACTACGATCTGCAAAACAGCGTAGCCAAATGCAAATCGCCTGACCACGCAAGCATCACACACTACCCAAGAGCCTGTACGGCCTGCAAGGCCTTGAACGCACCGTTACGCCCTTTCAGTGAACTCCAGCGAAGAGGAGAAGCTGCCGGCCCTATTTGCGCACCTGAGGTCGCATACCGACCTTGACGGGAACGTCCAGCTCCTTGCCATCGCGCAACACGCTTAATGTCACGGTCTGCCCGGGTTGCACTGGGCCAATCTGATTGAGCAGGCCAATTGAATCGGCCACCTGCTGACCATTCAAGCGCAACACAATATCGCCCACCTGCAAATGCGCCTCGGCAGCCGGACCGTGACGTTGCACACTGGCAATAATCACACCTGCATCACTCTTTAGTTTGAAAGACTTGATCAGGTCCGGGGTAATGTCCTGTGGCTCCAGGCCCAGCCAGCCGCGCGTCACTTCACCATTACGGATAATTTCGTTCATGATGGCCAGCGCAGTCGAGGACGGAATGGCAAAACCGATACCCAGCGAACCGCCCGTTTCGGAATAAATAGCGGTATTGATTCCCACCAGACGGCCAACCGCATCCACCAGGGCCCCACCCGAGTTGCCGGGATTAATGGCGGCATCGGTCTGAATGAAGTTTTCGTAAATATTGATGCCCAGGCGATTGCGTCCCAAGCCGGAGACAATGCCCATCGTCGTGGTCTGACCCACTCCGAAAGGATTGCCAATGGCCAGCACCACATCGCCCACCTGCAACTGATCCTGTTCCTGGGTCTGGATCACAGCCAGCTTGGGCAGATCCACTTTCAGCACGGCCAGATCGCTTTCAGGGTCCGAGCCAATCAGACGCGCCTTGGCCTGACGTCCATCCGATAATGCCACCTCGATGGCATCAGCCGCTTCAATCACGTGGTAATTGGTCAGGATATAACCCTGCTCGTGTACGATCACGCCCGAACCCAGGTTGATTGTGGAGCGGCGACCCATCAAGTCGGGCAGTTCGCGAAACAGGCGCTGCAGATCAGGATCTTCCAGCAAGGGGGAATTGCCTTCCAAATGCTTGCTGGTGTACACATTAACGACCGCCGGCGCGGCGCTAGTGACAGCCGAGGCATACGACAGCGGGCCATCCTGCTCCATAGCAGCCGCGGGGACCAGGGGCGGAACCGGTGCAGGCAAAACCACCGTATTCGTAGAACGGACGGGAGCCTCGGGCGCGCCCACCCACTGCGGCCGCAGCGTCACTACAATAAAAAAGCCCGCCAGACAAATTGTCACCGCTTGAGCAAACACTAGCCACAATCGACGCATAGCACTCTTTCAGATAAGGATTTCCATGACTCAGGTTTCAACAGCCGAACTGGCCAGCTGGCTCAATAGCACCTTGGATGTCGCCCGTTTCAAGGACTATTGTCCCAATGGGCTTCAGGTCGAAGGCAAGCCCTATATTGGCAAACTCGTCACCGGCGTGACGGCCTCGCTGGCACTGATTGATGCCGCTATTGCCCGCCAGGCGGACGCAATTTTGGTGCACCACGGCTGGTTCTGGAAAAACGAAAACCCGTGCATTGTAGGCGCCCGAAAAACTCGTATCGAACGCGTCCTGACGCATCAGCTTAACCTCCTGGGCTATCACCTGCCCCTGGACGCTCACCCTGTCCTGGGCAATAACGCCCAGTTGGCTCGCCAGTTAGGCATCGAGGTGCTGCGCGACGCAGACGGCGTGGCACAAACCTGTGGTCCGGATGGACTGGTCTGGCTGGGTGAACTGCCAACCCCAGTTTCACTGGAAACATTCAGCCTGACAGTTTGCAATAATTTACAACGGCAGCCACTGGTTGTTGGCGATTTACAACGGAAAATCCGCCGAATAGCTTGGTGCACAGGAGGGGCACAGGGCTTTATTGATAGCGCCATCGCTGCGCAGGCCGATCTCTACATCAGCGGCGAGGCTTCGGAACAGACATTTCACAGTGCGCAGGAAAACAATATTGCCTTCATGGCAGCCGGCCATCACGCAACCGAACGCTATGGGGCCAAGGCTTTGGGCGAAGAAATCGCTCGCCAGTTTGGCATAGAAGTGGAGTTCATCGATCTGGATAACCCGATCTGATTTCATCAAAAACCCGCGCATATGACCTTGAACAAGCTTTAAAGCGCCACAGGCTAGACAAGCCCAGGCCCTGAAAGGCTAAAATCAGGCATCCGGCGCGGGCAAACTTGACCCTGCCGGTGGGTTTACATAAACAAAAAGGTGCCGAAAGGCACCTTAAAGCTTTGATAAGTCCGGGCTTTTATTTTTTCAGCGAATCCCTGATCTCGCGCAGCAAGATGACGTCTTCAGGGGTTGGTTCGGGTACGGCCTCAGCAGCTTCAGCCTTGGCCACGGTGGCACGCATACGGTTAATCATCTTGACCATGCAAAACACCACGAAGGCCAGCAAGATGAAGTTGATGAAAATGGTCAGGAAGTTACCCCACGACAAAACAACAGCACCGGCCGCATTCAGAGCTTCCAGGGTTTCTGGGCCGGTAAAGCCCTCTGGTGTACGCAAGACCGTGAACTGGTTGGTAAAATCCACTTCGCCGCCAAGGATGAAACTGATGACGGGCATGACGATGTCTTTTACCAGCGAGTCGATAATCTTGCCAAAAGCAGCGCCAATAATGACACCGACCGCAAGGTCCATCATGTTGCCCTTAACTGCGAACTCCCGGAATTCGTTCAGGAAACCTCGAGCCTTGTTCATATGTTCACCTTTGATCAAGTTATGCTGCGCTGGGTAACGCGTATAATGTGCGGTTGAATAATATACCCAGGCCCAAATCCGTAAATTGTGGTATTGCCCGAGTCGGGCAGGAATAAGGATACTAGAATGAGTCAGAATACGACACAGCCCGATGCCATAGGCGCGGTTGATTTCAATCTTCCGCCCGATCCTTCGCGCCGCACCTGGGTCGCCACCGCCTGTGCATTAGGTGGTGTCGCTGGTGTGGCGACAGCTGTTCCCTTTGTCAGCTCCTTTGCTCCTTCCGAGAAAGCAAAAGCGGCCGGCGCTCCCGTAGAGGTCGATATTTCCAGTATCGCCCCCGGTCAGATGCGCACCGTGGAATGGCGCGGGAAACCCGTCTGGATTCTGCACCGCACCAAAGAGCAGCTGGACGCACTGCCCAAGCTGGACAGCCAGCTGGCCGACCCTGACTCGGATCGCCCCGGTTACACCCCTGCGTACGCCAAGAACGAATACCGTTCGCGTCGCCCTGAAATCTTTATCTGTATCGGTATCTGCACCCACCTGGGGTGCTCCCCTACCCCGCATCTGGCTGCTGGCGCTGGCGCTGGTCTGCCCGGTGGTTGGGAAGGCGGCTTTCTGTGCCCCTGCCACGGCTCCACGTTCGACCTGGCCGGCCGCGTCTACAGCAACAAGCCTGCTCCAGACAATCTGGAAATCCCGCCCTACGAGTTCTCGGCTGACGGCACGATGGTTACCATCGGCGTAGACGAAAACAACAAGGCCTAAGGCGGCTGTAACCCAATACGTACTATTTAAAAAGATAAAGGAGCCGTTTCATGGCTGGCGAGAAAACCGTCGAAACGACAGGACTCTTGGGATGGATTGACAGGCGTTTCCCCCTGACATCCATGTACAAAGAGCACATGTCAGAATATTACGCGCCGAAGAACTTCAACTTCTGGTACTTCTTTGGCTCTCTGGCACTGCTGGTGCTGGTTATCCAGATCGTGACTGGTATTTTCCTGGTCATGAACTACAAGCCAGATGCCAAGCTGGCCTTTGAGTCGGTTGAATACATCATGCGTGAAGTGCCCGGTGGCTGGATCATCCGCTACATGCACTCCACAGGCGCTTCCATGTTCTTCGTGGTGGTGTACCTGCACATGCTGCGCGGCTTGTTCTACGGTTCTTACCGCAAGCCACGTGAACTGGTCTGGATCTTTGGCGTTGCCATTTTCCTCTGTCTGATGGCTGAAGCCTTCATGGGCTACCTGCTGCCATGGGGCCAGATGTCCTACTGGGGCGCCCAGGTGATTGTTAACCTGTTCTCGGCCATTCCTTTCATTGGTCCTGACCTGGCTATTTTCATCCGTGGTGACTACGTGGTGTCCGACGCCACCCTGAACCGCTTCTTTGCTCTGCACGTGATTGCGGTGCCTCTGGTCCTGCTGGGTCTGGTTGTGGCTCACCTGATCGCTCTGCACGAAGTGGGTTCCAACAACCCCGACGGTGTGGAAATCAAGAAAGGCCCCAAAGACGCTCAAGGTCGTCCTTTGGATGGCATCCCCTTCCACCCTTACTACACCGTGCATGACATCCTGGGTGTGGCGGGCTTCCTGATTGTGTTTGCCGCGATTGTGTTCTTTGCCCCTGAAATGGGCGGCTACTTCCTGGAGTTCAACAACTTCAGCCCTGCCGATGCACTGAAGACTCCTCCGCACATTGCTCCTGTCTGGTACTTCACGCCGTTCTACTCCATGCTGCGTGCCACGACTGCCGACTTTACCTGGGTTCTGGCCGGTGCTTCCGTGCTGGGTGCTCTGGTGCTGTTCGTCAAAGGCAAGCTGCCCGGTATCTGGCGCCTGGTCGTACCCGCTGTCCTGATCGCTGTTGCTGTGCTGCTGCGTGTTATCGACGCCAAGTTCTGGGGCGTGGTGGCCATGGGTGGTACGGTCGTGATCCTGTTCTTCCTGCCTTGGCTGGATAAATCGCCTGTGAAGTCGATTCGCTACCGTCCTACCTGGCACAAAGTGCTGTACGCGATTTTCATCATCAACTTCCTGATCTTGGGTTACCTGGGCACACAGGCTCCGAACGACTTGTTCAACCTGCTGAGCCAGATCGGTACGGTGATCTACCTGGCCTTCTTCCTGCTGATGCCAGTATGGAGCCGCATGGGTACGTTCAAACCCGAACCTGATCGCGTGACTTTCCGCCCTCACTAGGCCCCCAACACGAAACGGAATGACCATGATTAAGAAACTGCTTGGCGCTCTGGCCTTGTCCCTTACCTGCACGGTGGCTGGTGCCGCCGAAGGTGGCTATGCCCTGGAGCGCGCGCCCGACCGCATGAATGACATGGCGGCGTTGCAAAATGGCGCAAAACTGTTTGTGAACTACTGCCTGAACTGTCATAGCGCCAACTCCATGCGCTACAACAAGCTGACAGACATCGGCCTGACCGAAGAGGACATCAAGAAAAACTTGCTGTTCTCCTCGGACAAGGTGGGTGATCTGATGAAGATCGCCATGACCCCCGAAATGGGCAAGAAGTGGTTTGGCGCTGCTCCTCCGGACCTGTCCGTGATTGCGCGTGCCAAGTCCACCAACCTGGGCCCTAGCGGCGCGGACTACATCTACACCTACTTGCGCACTTTCTACCGTGATGCATCCCGCCCAACCGGCTGGGATAACCTGGTCTTCCCAAGCGTGGGTATGCCTCACGCCATGTGGGAGCGCCAAGGTGGCGTCACCTTGCACCGCACGACCGTGGCCCAGGAAGCCAAGGACGATGGCAGCAAGGAATGGGTCAAGACCACGGCTACTTACGATCCAGCCGGTTTCTCCGACGTCAAGAAAGAAGTATTGGCCGATTACACCGGTCACGCTACTGACACCGTCAAGCTTGAGCCTGTTAACGCCAAGGCTGCTGCCAAATACGACAGCGACGTGGCCGACCTGGCCAACTTCATGGACTGGATGGCCGAGCCTGTGCAGCTGGAGCGCAAGAAAATTGGCGTGGGCGTGATCCTGTTCCTGCTCTTGTTCTTTGCCGTTGCATGGCGCCTGAACAGCGTTTTCTGGAAAGACATCAAGTAAAACGCTATGCTAGACGGGCAGGCCTAACTAGCCTGCCCGGCTTTTTATTGTTAAAACCCCTTGCAGGGTTTTAAATTCTGAGCCGTGAGGCTCTTGTTTTTATTTCTACGACTGGAATCTCCTACCATGATGGTGCTCTACTCTGGAACAACTTGCCCATTCTCACAGCGCTGCCGTTTCGTGTTGTTTGAAAAAGGCATGGATTTCGAGATCCGCGACATCGACTTGTACAACAAGCCTGAAGATATCGCCGTCATGAACCCCTACGGACAGGTGCCGATCCTGGTAGAACGTGACCTGATCTTGTACGAATCGAACATCATCAATGAATACATTGATGAGCGTTTCCCGCATCCTCAGCTGATGCCTGCGGACCCCACCATGCGCGCCCGCACACGCCTGTTCCTGTACAACTTCGAAAAGGAACTGTTTGTACACGTGGCCGCCCTGGAAGACCGCCGCAACGCGGATGCCAAGGCACAAGAACTGGCCCGTCAGCAAATCCGCAACCACTTATCGCAGCTGGCTCCCATCTTGCTGAAGAACAAGTACATGCTGGGCGAAGAGTTCTCCATGCTGGACGTGGCAATCGCTCCCCTGCTCTGGCGCCTGGACCACTACGGTATCGAACTGCCCAAGAGCGCTGCTCCTGTGCAAAAGTACGCCGAGCGCGTGTTCTCGCGTCCTGCTTACATTGAAGCACTGACTCCTTCCGAAAAAGTCATGCGTCGCTAATCCACTATGCAAGAAACCTCGACCAAGCCTTACCTGCTGCGCGCTCTACATGAATGGTGTTCCGACCACGGATACACCCCACACATCGTGGTCACGGTAGACGCCAACACGGTTGTTCCACGCGGCCATATTCAGGATGGACAAATCACCCTGAATATCGGACATCTGGCCACCAATGGCCTGATCTTGGGCAACGACTACATTGAATTCCAGGCCCGCTTTGGCGGCGTCACGGAAGACATTTTCGTACCCGTGGCAGCTGTATCAGCCATCTACGCACGCGAAACAGGCGCTGGTATGGGTTTTGAAGTGGTGGAGTCCGAGCCTTACGCAGAAGGTGACACACCGGACGCCGCTCCTGAAGCTGCACCGGAAGCTCCCGCTGCCAAGAAAGACGCTGACAAGGTCTCGCACCTGAAGATCGTCAAATAAGGCGCGTTCGACGCAGACAAAAATAGAGCCCCGCATGGGGCTCTATTTATTTGGGTTCCAAGCTCGGCATTCACCCTAGCTTTGGCTTTAGCTTGGCTTGGCTTGGCTTGGCTTGGCTTGGCTTGGCTTGGCTTGGCTTGGCTTGGCAGATCAGTATCAGCTGCTTAAACCACCTCAGGGAATACTCAGCCACCTAACGCCACTGAAAATATTTCCCGAACCTCCAGCCCACCATCTACCCTTGTACTGCCTCCGCTTGATTACGGCGACGTCCAGCCGCCACACGCCACTCCAGCAGACTCTTGAGCATCACAGACACAATCGCGAATACCGCCAGCAGCGCAGCCGCTGTAAAGGCCGCTGCAGCCTTGTTATCGTTGTTCAGCTGATCCACCAGCAAGGACAAGGTCAAAGTCTGATTCATGATGGTGCCCGACACCACGGACACGGCCCCAAACTCCCCAATCGCACGGGCATTGGTCAACACCACGCCATAGAGCAAGGCCCATTTGATATCCGGCAGCGTCACATGCCAGAAGATCTGCCAGCCATTGGCGCCCAGACTTAGAGCCGCCGCCTGTGCATCCGAGCCCTGAGCCTGCATGATGGGAATCAGGATACGAGCCACATAAGGCGTCGTCACAAAGATAGTGACCATCAAGATACCCGGCCAGGCGAACATCAACTGAATATCACGCGCGCTTAGCCATTGCCCCAAGGACGACTCCACACCGTAGACCACCAGGTAACACAGGCCCGCCACCACCGGAGAGACCGCGTAAGGCAAATCCACCAAGGTACTTAGCAGACGACGACCACGGAACTGGTAATGCGTCAGACACCAAGCCAGCAAGATGCCAAAGACCATATTCAGGGGCACCGTCAGCACCGCCACAAACAGAGTCAACCCGATGGCATGCAGCATATAGTCCTCTTGCAGATTGCTCCACAAGGCAGGCAAACCATCGCCCAAGGCTTTGGAGAAAATCAGTACCAAGGGGACTACCAGCAGCCCCAGCACCAACACAATGCCCAAGGCCAAAATCAGGCGGTCTGCCGTGCTTTTAGGTGTTTTTCTCATGGTGCCCTCCGCTGCCAGCCCAATAGACGATTCTGCACCATCTGCAAGGTGAACAAGAGCAGCAAGGATGCGATCAAGATCACCGAGGCAATCGCGGCAGCGGCCGGGTAATTGAACTCTTGCAGCCGCACAAAAATCATCAGGGACGACACTTCAGTTTTGAAGGGAATATTGCCCGCAATCATGATGACTGCGCCAAACTCACCCAGGCTACGAATAAAAGCTTGAGACGCTCCAGTCACCAGAGCAGGAATCAGCGGTGGGAACACCACCTTGCTGAAGGTCTGCCAGCCACTGGCACCCAAGGTGTGGGCAACCTCTTCATACTCGGCACCCAGCTCTTCAATCACGGGCTGCACGATACGCACCACAAAGGGCAAACTGGTGAACGTCATGGCCAACACAATACCGGGGTATTGATAAGCAACCTTCCAACCCTCCGGCAGAAACTGGCCAAACCAGCCACCAGGCACAAATAGCGTCGCCAAGGTCAAACCTGCTACCGACGTTGGCAAGGCAAACGGCAGGTCCACCAAAGCATCAATCAGACGGCGCCCCGGAAACTCAAAGCGCGTGATAATCCAGGCAATGATGAAGCCCACCACACTGGCAATCACAGTGGAGTAAAAAGCGGCACTGATCGTGACCTGATAACTGCTGACAACGCGTTTATCAGTCACCGCACGCCAGTAATCGGCCAGACTCATGTCACTGACGTACATGAACAAGGCCGACAAAGGCAGCAGCACAATAATGGACAGGTACAGGACGCTAAAGCCAAAGCTCAGTCCAAAACCCGGCATGACGGGGCGGCGCAGAAAGAAGATGGGCTTTAGCGCAGCCTTCGCCCCGGAATCCTGCGCCCCGCCCACAAGAGTACGACTCATGAATTACTTGGCCAGCAACTGGTCCAACACCCCATTAGCAGCAAAATGGCGGCTCTGGATGTCAGTCCAGGAACCCAGAACATCAGTAGGATTGATCAGCTTGACCGGCGCGTACTTGGACTCGAACTCCTTGGCCACGGCAGGATCCGTCACACGGTAGTTGAAACCAGCCAGCAGGCGCTGAATCTCGGGGGTGTACTGGAACTTCAGGTATTCGGTTGCTTCCTTGCGAGTGCCTTTCTGGTCGACCACACGGTCCACCACCGCTACCGGGAACTCGGCCAATACGCTGACAGGGGGCACCACCACTTCCAGCTCGCTGCCCTTGAACTCATCGCTGGCAGCAATATTGATCACTTCGGATTCAAAGGTCAGCAAAACGTCGCCCTGACCATTCTGGGCAAACGCCACGGTCGCACCACGACCACCTGTGGGGAAGCTTTCTACATTCCCCAGCACCTTGCCGACAAACTCCTTGATCTTGGCTTCGTCACCGCCGAAAGCCTCATTGGCGTACAACCAGGACGCCAAATAGGTGTAGCGGGCATTACCCGAGGTCTTGGGGTTCGGGAACACCAGCTTCACATCGTCACGCACAAGATCGTCCCAGGACTTGATGTTCTTGGGATTGCCCTTGCGCACCAGAAAAGCGATGGTGCTGTAGTAAGGCGAGCTGTTGTTCGGGAACTTGCTGGCCCAATCCTTGGCAACCGCCCCGCGCTCGGCCAGGAATTCAATATCAGTAACCTGGTTGAAGGTGACAGTGTCTACTTTCTTGCCCTGGATAATGTCCTGGGCTTGACGAGAGGTCCCAGCAAACGACTGGTCAATCTTGATGTCTTCACCAGTCGTCGCTTTCCAGTGTTCAACAAACTTGGGGTTGATCGCCGCAAAGGTCTCTCGCGCCACGTCAAACGAGGCGTTCAGCAAAGAAACCTGGGCACTGACCGTGCCACCCAGCAAAGACGCCAACAACAAGGCAGAGCCAACAACAGACTTCAATTTCATGGTGTTCCCCAAAGGTCCCGGACGCGGCCTTCGGAGCCCGTCACTGATGTTCAATCGCGTGCTATCTATATAAGCGCAGCTTGGATAGATCAGATTATGGGTAGGGGAAAAGGCATTTAAAACGACATTTTCATCATGCTCTTATAACCAGAACCTATCTATTGGCTGGGCTGGCGTGGTGTGCACCACAGCAATATTTTTCTGATGATTGCTTCTTGGCGAAAAACCCGGCTATAATCGTCAATTCGCCGGCTTAGCTCAGTTGGTAGAGCAGCGCACTTGTAATGCGAAGGTCGAGGGTTCAACTCCTTTAGCCGGCACCACGAATAAAACAAAACGCCAAGCTTTTGAAAGCTTGGCGTTTTGTTTTTCTGCTGTCGGGATCTTGCCTTTACTCTGGCGGGAATGCTTCGTACTGAGACAGATCATCAGTAATCTCATGCCAAGATGCTTTCGAACCTACGAACACATGGCACGTGGGACGCGCACCAGGGTCATCATCCAATACACCTAGCGCCAAGCCTAGCTCCCCCGGCTTCTGATCAAACTTGGTCAAAATATTTGATCCACACCGAGAGCAAAAGCCACGGTGTTCCCCTGGCGAGGACTCATAAAAGCGCAACAGCTCCTGCCCGCGAAGCCAATGAAAGTCTTTAGTCTTTACCTTGCCCCGCGCCCTGAACGCAGAACCATGAGACTTGCGACACATACGGCAATGGCAATAGAGCAGATCCGTAATGGAGCCGGTGATATCAAAGACCACGCCTTGGCAAAGACAGCTTCCTTTCACAAATCCCCCCAGGTAAACTTCTCGATGCTGATTTCAGCAAGTATCTGACACCTTAGTCGGTAGAGGATACAAGACATTGGGCCAAATCTGCCGGACATGCAGCCCCCAACAGAATCATCGTTCGCTCCAGTTCCTGGGCGATCAAGCTAAGCACCTGTGCAACACCCTGTTCGCCACCTTGAGCCAAACCATAGGCAACGGCGCGCCCCAAGAATGCACCACTTGCTCCGCAAGCAACGGCTTTGGCGACATCCGAACCTCGCCGAAAACCACTATCAATAAACACTGGCATCTGCGTTTTGACGACATCCATGATTTGCGGGAGGACACTGATTGTTGAAGGTGCGCAGTCCAGTTGTCGACCTCCATGATTGGAAACGATCAGCCCATCTACTCCGTAGCGCAGGGCCTGCCGCGCGTCTTCAGGGTGCAGCACCCCCTTGATCAATAAGGGGCCATCCCATTTGGAACGCAACCAGGAGACATCGTCCCACACTAAGCGGCGGTCCATGCTCCGAGCCAGCAGTGCCGCCTGCGCCTGGGCAGATGTGGCTCCTTCCGTAGGCATCAGGTTGACGAACTGGGGTTGCCCGGCCAAGGCCTGACGCCACAACCAGCGGGGCTGCGACGCCATATCCAGCAACAAGCGGGGACCGGGACGAAACGGCAATTTGAAGCCATGGCGTATGTCCTTTTCTCTATACCCACCTACGGGCACATCGACGGTCAAAACCAGGGCCTCGAATCCAGCCTGGCGGGCACGATCCAGAATGGAATTGGCCATGCCCCTGTCTTGCATCACATACAACTGCATCCAGCATGGGCCTTCGCAGACTTCACGCACTTGCTCCAAGGGGCTGTTGGAGGCTGTAGACAAGATGTACGGCAAGCCAGCCTTGCCTGCGGCACGTGCAGCGTGCAGATCCCCACGAGGGCGCACGACATCGATCAGGCCAACAGGGGCTACGCCAAAAGGCGCTGACCATCGTCGCCCAAAGACCTCTATCTCTGTTGAAAGTGCCGAAGTGTCACGCAAACTGCGCGGCGATAAAGTCAGAGCCTGCAAATCTGCCTGATTACGAGTCAGACAAAGTTCGTCTTCTGCCCCGCCTGCAACATAGTCATAGACAAAACGGGGCAGGCTGCTTTGAGCCGCTAACTGAAAGTCCTGAATGCTGAGCCGCATGATGCAAGCTGTCTCCCCACCTGATGCCGGGCATTCAAGGCCCGATTCAATTTAATTGTTTAAGCATCAAGTATATGACTGAACGCATCGCTCCATACAAGGAAAATACATCTAATTGACGGGGAAGCTTGTGCCAAGACCAGGGGACCAGAGTAATACGCCATCACCCTGGTTGGCACCAGACGCCCTATTTACAGACTCAGCATTGAGTCATCATCTGAAAGCAGAGTTGTTGCTCCAAACCTGCCAATGCGTGGTCCTTTACGAACCCTAGACCCCTTATAGCCTCACCGGCGTCACCAGCTCCCCTTCCTTGACGAAGCGCTCCACATTCTTCAACACCAGCTCACACATGGCCGCCCGGGTTTCACGGGTTGCGCTCCCTACATGAGGCAATACCACGACCCGATCATTGCTCAGCAATTCGGCAGGCACTTCAGGTTCGTTCTCGAACACATCGAGCCCTGCTCCTGCCAATTGGCCGTTTTCAAGAGCGGCGACCAGTGCTTTTTCATCCACGACGGAGCCGCGGGCGACGTTGATGAGGTAACCATCAGGCCCAAGAGCTTTCAAGATCTCGGCAGACACCAGGTGATAGGTTTCCGGGCTGCCGGGGCACGCCACGATGAGGAAATCGCACCATTGCGCCAAAGCCAGCAGCGACGGCTCGTGCTGCCAAGGCAGCTCGGGTTTGGCGCTACGTGTGTGATAGCGGATCTCCAGGTCAAAGCCGATCGCACGACGTGCAATCACCTGGCCAACCCGGCCCATACCCAGCATGCCCAGGCGCTTGCCGCTAACCTGAGTGCTTGGCATAGTAGGGCCGACACGCGGCCAATCACCACGTCTAACGTGACGGTCGGAAGCAGAGATGCCCCGCACCGTATCGATTAACAGCCCCATGGCCAAGTCGGCCACGCAATCGTTGAGAACATCCGGCGTATTGCTCAGCATCACCCCACGCGCACGGACGGCATCCAGATCGATGGCATCGTAGCCAACGCCCAGGCTGCAAATCGCTTTCAGGTTTGGCAAGGCATCAATCAGTGCCTTGTCTGCGCCCTGCGTTCCGGTGGTGATCAGCACCGTGAATTCAGCTCCGCGCTCACGCAAGAACGCCACTTGATCAGGCGCATCGCTCAAGGTTTCGACCGGGCACAAGGCAGGTAGTTTGCCCGCCAGCGGTGGCGGCAAGGGGCAGGCTTGAAGAATTTTCTGGCTCATGGTCATCATTCGCTTGTAAAAACGTCGAAATCGACTTGTTTCAACAGTGCATTGCTCTGGCGTATGACATGCCCCGCAGCGGCGGCTTTACGGCGATAGGCCAACCAGCGGGGGTCAGCCTCCAAGGCATTACGACGGGCCTCTCGGTCAGCCATATCTTCGTATGCCCACAGGTGCACCACCTGATTCAACTCGCCCACTTCCGTGGTGTAGTAACCGTGGCAAGGGCCCAGATGCTCAATCTGTACGGCACGTCCTTCCGTCGCATACAAGGACAGGAAATCGCGCAGCAGGCCGGTGGGAATGGTGTAGGTTCTTTGGTCGATAATCATATTGCGATTCCGTTTTTATCCAAGGTATTTGGGCAAAAGCAGTGAGATGACCGGGAAGGCCAAAAGCACGGCCAGGCGGAAAACATCGGCTACCACGAAGGGAGTCACACCCCGATACAGCGTGCTCATCTTCACGTCGGGCAGCAGGCTTTTCAGGACCATCACGTTCATGCCCACGGGCGGGGTGATGAAGCTGATTTCCGTAACCACCACCACGATGATGCCGAACCAGATCAGGTCAAAGCCCAGGTGCTGCACCAAGGGGTAGAAAATAGGCACGGTCAGCAAGACCATGGACATACTTTCCAACACACTGCCCAGCACGATGTAAATCGCGCAAATCAGCAGAATCACCACGATCGGGCTCATATCGAACTGTTGCACCCAATCCTGCAAATCGCCAGGCATGGAGGTGAAGTTGATGAAGCTGGAAAACAGCAAGGCTCCGATCAGCACCATGAACAGCATCCCCGTGGTACGCGCCGACTCGACCAGCACGTTGGAAAGCACTTGCCAGGTCAAACGGCCACGCAACAGCGCGAACAGGAAGGCACCACACGCACCAATCCCCGCCGCTTCGGTAGAACTGAAGATCCCGCCGTAAATACCGCCCATGACGATGATGAACAGCACCAGCACGCCCCAGACATCGCGCAACGCAAGCAAACGCTCTTTCCAGCTCATGCGCTCGCCGGGAGGGCCCGCATTGGGGTCACGCCAGATCGTCCAGCGCACCGCCAGAAGATAGAAAATAATGGCCAGCAGGCCTGGCAAAATACCGGCAGCAAACATCTTGCCTATGCTTTGCTCGGTCAAGATGGCATAGACCACCATGACAATAGAGGGCGGAATCAGAATGCCCAGCGTGCCACCGGCAGCGATGGAACCGGAAGCCAGCGCACGGCTATAGCCCAGTCTGCGCATTTCCGGATAAGCCACCTTGGACATGGTGGCCGCTGTTGCCAGGCTGGAGCCACACACCGCACCAAAGCCACCACAGGCCACCACCGTAGACATGGCCAAACCGCCTTTACGATGGCCCAGGAAGGCATACGCCGCCGCATACAGTTCTTTGGACAACTTGGCTTGAGTAATGAAATTACCCATCAAGATGAACAGCGGCAACACGGACAGCAAATACTGAAATCCGCTTTCACGCACGACTGCGCCGGTCATGGCATAGGCAGAAGGCCAATTGCGCATGATGCCAACGCCAATAAAGCCCACCAGGGCCATGGAAAACGCCACCGGTACCCGCAGGAAGATCAAGAGGAGCATGGCTGCAAAGCCAATCAGTGCTTCAGTCATTCTGTGCCTCTTCTTCCAGATGGGCGGTGTCTGCGTTCAGATCCCGGCGAAGCTGAGCCAGCTCCACGATGGTGTTGACGAACAGCATGATGCTCATGAAATAAACAACCGGAGCCAATGGCAGCCCCAGCAAAGTGGTCTGATCCAGGTATTCGGCCGCCGACTCGGCTTGTGTCCAGCTGACCATGGCCAGCAAGGCACTGATTCCAGCAGCCAGCAGGTGGCTGGTGACATGGACGACACGGACACCCTTCTCCCCACCAAGAATAGGCACTAAATCAACAACAACGTGTTCACGCTCCATGGTGGCAAACACGATGCCGCAGAAAATGACACCTACCATCAGTATTTCGGTCAGCTCTACCGCCCCCATGACCGATACGTTGAAAATGTAGCGCCCTAATACATCAGCCAGAGTCAGCAAGGCCAGCGAGACCATGCATAACTCGGTCAAACGTCGAAGACCCGCTCTTAATAAAGAGAGAATGGAGTTCATGCTTTGTAGCTCCGGGACTGCTGGCGCACGAGGCGCACAGCAGGTTCAAGACAGTCTGCGTGTGCTGATCAATTCGCGCTTTCCCGCTGCTTCAGGTCGGCACGGAACTCGGCCAGTACAGCAGGCCCGTCTATGCCCTTGGCCTTGGCGGCATCCAGCCATGCCTGCTCGAAGGATGCCGTGCGCTCTTTGACGGCGGCGATCAGCTCATCGCTGGCAGGGTGAAACTGCACCTTGTGCTCTTCCAGGATCTTCATGGCGGCCACGTCTGCATCCCCCCAGGCCTTGCCGCCCAGGCGAGCAATATGCTCACCGGACAGGCTCATCAGAATCTCGCGGTCTTTTTCAGACAAACGATCAAAGGCGCTCGGGTTCATGATGATGCCGTGCAGATCCGCATAGAGGCCACCGGGAAAAACCGTGGCGTGCTTGACCACCGTATCCAGGCGGAAAGAGGCCACAGACTCGGGCGGGAACAGCACGCCGTCCACCACGCCAGTGCTCAGCAGCTCATACGATTCGGAGGCGGGCTTCACAACCGCGTTCACCTTCAGGGCCTTGGACAAGTCGGCCTGCATGCCACCACCAATGCGCAGCTTCAGGCCCTCGAAGTCGGCAATGTTCTGTACCTGCTTGTCAGTGGTGTAGACGCTGCCTGGGCCATGACCATAAATGCCTAGCAATTTGATACCGCGATGCTCTTTGGCATCGTGCAGGTACTTGCTATAGATGTCCCAGGCCGCCAGCGAAGTAGACTCGGCGCTATTGCCCGAGAACGGCAGCATGGCAAACTTCATCAAATCAAAATTGCCGGGGTAATAGGAGTAGGAAATAAAGGCCAGATCCACAATCCCATTGCGTACCGCATCCAGGTGCCCAACCGGGTTGGTCACGGCCTTGGTCAGAAAGTTGATCTTGACGCGCCCTTCAGTGGCCTGCTCCACCTCTTTGGCCCAGGGCTTCATGAAGTTCGCCACCAGCACATGCGTTTGCGGAATCCAGGCAGAGAAAGTCAGCTCCACAGGCTTGTCCGCTTTTGCGGGACCAGCTGCCACTGCCAGGCTGGTTAAGGCCATACCCAACAGGCGAGAAATCCATCGGTTCTTCATGGGGAAATCCTTTTTTGGTGGTAGATCGTTATAGGTATAGTTAGCCAGGCCCATCAGGAGACAAGGGCCTGCTCAATCAAGGTTTCGGCATCGCCGTCATGGTGCATACCCAACTGCGTGGCGATTGCCGTTGTCAAAGGCGGCCACTGGGCAAACTGCTGGTCAAACTGAGGGTTGGACTGAAAGCTCAATCCCGCATCGGCCCCCCGGCCATAGCGGGATTTGGCAGCCTGTACCAGGTCTGCCACCTGAAGACGCTGGGCGGGAAGATTCCACACTCGACCAGCGGGCAAGCGAGCGGCTTCCAGGCTCGCTGTTGTCAGAAGGTGCCGCACACAGGCGGGCAAGGAAAGCAGCCAGATCCAGCCTTGGGGGCCGATGGGGCACTCGTAAGTGCTTCCAGCAGCCAAGGCATGGATCAAAGAGCTGGCAAATGAAGACAAGGCTGTTTCAGCAGTCATGGGGCGGGCAACCACAGTAGGCAAGCGAACCGAGCGGCCATCCAGAAAACCCCGGCGGCTGTAATCGGCAAGCAGCAGTTCCACCATCCGCTTCTGCGTCCCGTAACTTAAAGTGGGTGTGACGGGCGTGTTGTCATCCACATGCTGGGGCAGTGGCGTACCAAAGACACCGATACTGCTGGCATACACCACAACGGGACACTGGCCTTGCTGTCGCAGATGCTCAAACAAGCCTATCGTGCCGTCTATATTGACGCGCAAACCCAGTGCAAAATTCTCTTCAGCCAGCCGACTGGTCACCGAGGCCAGATGGAAAACCGTGTCGGGTGCTGGCGTTAGCACCGCCTCCAGCACGGCTTTATCGGACAAGTCACCACTAATGCAGCGCAGCCCAGGCAGATGGTGATAGCCTTGCTCTTCAAAATCCAGATCCGTCAGCGTCAGGCTTTGAATCTCTTTGGCTTCAAGCAGTTTGGCCGCCGCACGAGCAAGCGCTTGACCGATGTAGCCGTTGGCGCCGGTAATCAAGACGTGCTTCATGGCTTATCTCCCGGCAGCCTGCATGCAAGCAGCATCACGCTGACGTGGCGCAGCCAGCACACCACGATCACGCAAGGGCTGGCACCAAGCCAAACCTTCTGAAGGCAAGCCGCGAGGCTGATACTCGCAACCCAGCCAGCTGTCGTAAGCCAAGGCGGGCAAAGCGGCTACGCCTGCCAGCAAATCATGCTGTGCAAGATCAGGCTCGTAGCGACCATCGGCACCCGCGATCTGCACATAGCCAATCCAGGGAGCACAGACTGCCACGCTGGACGGGACATCCAGACTTTCTTTGACGCAGTGGTAGTAATCAAACTGCAGACGCAGGCGCGGGGAGTTGAAATGCTGGAGCACCTCAATGACCTGCTCGGGCAAATAATAGAAGTACCCGGCCATATCGCTCCGGTTGAGCGCCTCCAGCGTCAGCACCAGATCATCCGCTTCAGCCAGGGCCAAAGCCTGTTCCAGATTACTGAGCAGTGCGGCCCGACAGTCTTGCTGTGCAAAAAGGCTGACGTCACCCGCCATCACATGAATACGGCGGCAGCCGGTAGCCTGTGTCACAGCACGGGCGTGATCAAAGGCTTCCTGAAACTGCGCTTGTGCGCCGGGAATGGCCGCCCAGCCCAAACGGCCCTGCCCCTCGCCTATCGGCGTATTGATCAGTGTCAGTTCCAGCTTGGCGGCTTTCAACTGACTGGCGTACCAGTCGGGTGCATAGTCATAGGGCAGTAAAATCTCGACGCCCTGAAAACCGTCAGCCGCCGCAGCCTCGAAGCGTTCGCTCCAGTCCAGATGCCGATACAACCAGCTGAGATTAGCGGATAGTTGCATGGGAGCCGCCTGTCTTATGCGTCTATCTGGCGAAGGAAGGCGTCACGCTGCTCGGGCAGCACAACGCTGACCAAGGCAGACACTTCAGCCTGACCCAAACCCATGGCGCTTGCCACGCGCAACATTTGCTGCACGCTGGCCGCAACCGGCATAGGCGCACCGCTGTGTTGTGCATTGGCGATCAAGGTGTCGATATCCTTGAGCATGGTCGAGAGCGCACCGATGCTTTTCGCCTGGGCTTCTATCATGCGCGGGGCAAAGATCTGCAAGGGCTTGGAGTCCGCCCAGCCGCCCGCCAGCGCCGGGGCCAGCTTGTCCACATTGATGTTATTGCGCTGGGCAAAGCCAATGGCTTCGGCCAGCGCCGCAATCGAGGTCGCCACGATGGCCTGATTGCACAGCTTGGTCGCCTGCCCGGTACCGGAAGGCCCCATATGCGTAATATTGCCGGCATAGGCGCGCATGGCGGCCTCGGCTTCAGCCATATGGGTTTCACTACCGCCCGTCATGATGGCCAGGGTACCGGCCTCCACGCCGGGAATACCGCCAGACACCGGGGCATCAATCCAGTCCGCTCCGCAGCTTTCCAGCAAACGGGCGGCCAATTTGCGTGTGGCCTCGGGGTCGATACTGGAGTGATCCACCAGCCATTTAAGGCCCGTTGCCTGAGCAATCCCGTCCGCACCGAACACCACAGCCTCGGCAGCCTTGGCATCAAACAGGCATAACAAGACGCCGTCGGTGCCTTCAGCCGCTTCACGTGGCGTGCCCACAATCTGCGCGCCGAGCGCTGCCAGCGGCTCGGCCTTTTCCCTGGAGCGATTCCAGACTTTGACCTCGTGACCCGCTTTCAGCAGGCGCTGCACCATGGCAGCACCCATCAATCCCAAACCGCAAAAACCGAGTTTCATCTTATACGTCCTCAAGCTGCTCTTGCGGCCACTCGGCAGCACCCGAATGAGTCACTGCCCCTTCATTGGTCGGTCCAACCAGGCGTGCGTACTTCTCCAGCGCGCCAGCCAAACGATCTCGTACGAAGGGTTTCCATTGCTCTCTGCGTGCAGCCAGCTCCTCGTCGGACACATGCAGCTGCATGCTGCTTTGCGTGGCATCGATGGTGATACGGTCGCCGTCGCGCACCAAGCCGATGTTCCCACCGGCTGCCGCTTCGGGGCTGGCATAGCCGATACACATGCCGCGTGTCGCACCGGAGAAACGGCCATCGGTCAGCAGTGCCACTTTCTCGCCATTGCCATGGCCGTAAATAGCGGCGGTAACGCTTAACATCTCGCGCATGCCGGGGCCGCCTTTGGGTCCTTCGTTGCGGATGATCAGCACGTCGCCAGTCTCGTAGGCCTGCTTGGACACCACGGCCATGCAGTCTTCCTCGGTTTCAAAGACGCGAGCGCGGCCTTCAAAAACCAGAGACTTCAAGCCGGCAATTTTCAGCAAGGCGCCATCGGGGCACAGATTGCCCTTGAGCACGACCAGACCGCCCGACGCATGGATGGGCTGATCGCTGCTACGCACGATACGGCCATCCACATCGGGGAAGCTCTCCAGGGCTTCGGCCAAGGTTTCGCCGGTAATGGTCAACACATCGCCGTGTAGGTGGCCGCTTTTCAGCAGTGCCTTGAGCACTACAGGCACCCCGCCAATCACGTCCAGATCGCGAGCCAGATAACGGCCACCGGGCTGCAGGTCGGCAATCAGCGGCGTGCGGTTGAACACTTCGGCCAGATCGTCCATGGTGAAACGAATGCCCACTTCGTGCGCAATGGCAGGGATATGCAAGGCCACGTTGGTCGAGCCGCCAGTCGCTGCAACAGCCGCTGCGGCATTTTCCAGACTCTTGCGGGTGATGAGATCACGCGGTAAAGGACCACCGTTTTCCAGAATCTCCATCACGCGGCGACCGGCTCGGCGAGCCAGCGCATGTCGTTGGCTGTAAACCGCCGGGGTGGTCGACGAACCCAGGAAGGACATGCCCAAAGCCTCTGCCACCATACCCATGGTATTGGCAGTGAACTGACCCGGACAGGAGCCCACGGTCATGGCACAGGTGCGCTCAATGCCGTGCAGTTGCTCCAGGGAAATCGCCCCAGTCTGATAACGACCCACACCCTCAATGGCAGTCAGCACCGTGTTTTCAGTGCCATCGGGCGAGTAGCCTGGCAACATGGAGCCACCGTAAATGAAAACCGAAGGGACATTGAGGCGCGCCATGGCCATCAGGGTGCCGGGCAGCGTCTTGTCGCAACCGCCCAAACCAACCAGAGCGTCATAGGCATGGCCACGCACGGCTATTTCCATGCTGTCGGCAATCATCTCGCGCGAGACCAGGCTCATGCGCATGCCAGCGTGGTTCATGGAGGTGCCATCGGACACGGAAATCGTGTTCATCATGACGGGTACGCCACCACCTTGGGCTACACCCAGGCGAACGCTGTCTGCTTGTGGGCCCAGCGATTTGGAACAGGGTGTGTTGTCTCCGGCGGTTCCAATGATGGCGACCATCGAACGGTCCAGATCATCATCGTCCAGGCCTGTTGCACGCAGAAAGGCTCGGTGTGGGGTGCGAGTCACTCCCTCGGTCACTGCTTTTGATCTATGTTTTTTTAGCATGGTCTTTGGTGGTGATGAGTAGTTGAGAGATCGACTTAATCGGCCAGGTCCAAGCGGTCGAAGATCCAGGAAACATCTTCCTGAATGTATTGGCGCGCCTGGGCAAAATTGCCCGCGCGCAGCGCTTTGACGGTGGATTCGTGCAGGTGATCGGCAGAGTCTTCGTTGTGTAGCTGCTCGCGGGTTTCACGCAAGTAAGCGCCCGACTGCAGCCACAGGCTCTCGATCATGGCGAGCATGACGGGAGACTGAGCAGCTCCGTAAATCGTGAAATGAAAGATCCGGTTTTTTTCCAGACTGCTGGCCACGCCTTTGGGCGTGCGGCGCTCTTGGGTGATTTCTTGCGCCAGTTGTTCCAGCTGATCCAGCACGGACGGAGTCAGGAAAGGTCCCGCCCATTCGGTGACGGTGCCTTCGATCAAAACACGGGCGCGGCGAATATCGCTCAGGCAGGCTTTGGTAATCAAAGGGACACGGGTAGTGCCGTTAGGCAAAGGCTCCAGCCCCTGCTGTGCCACCAGACGGCGCAATGCTTCGCGCACGGGCATGGTGCTGGTGCCCAGCGCATCGGCCAGGTACTGAATGCCAAGCACTTGGCCCGCACGGTACTCACCGTGCATCAGCTTGTTACGTAGGGCTTGATAGACCGCTTCGTTGACGGATTGCCGAACGATGGGTTGAAAAGCTTCGAGCGGAGCGCTTGTGCTTGCAGCATCTGAATGTTTCATTAAATTCCGTCACAACGTGAATTCGAGCAAAGATTTGTGATTTTTGATCAATTCTAAGGACGGACTTCTACGACAACAAATCAGAGCTAACCCTTAGCCACCTGATTCGTGATGAGCGACTCGACACGCTTTGTGAGCGAGCCGCGCATCAGCTTTTGCAGAGCACTTGATCAGGCTGCAGAGCCGGCCATTGCTGGGATTGGCAGCGCGTTAAGGCCCTTGAATTCCTGCAAGGAAAAACTGGTCTGCGCTTGCCGAACACCGGGTAAACGATGCAATTTTCGTTGCAACAATTCCGAATAGCTGTCCAGATCCTTGGCCACGACCATCAGCAAAAAATCCGCCGGACCGGCAATGCCGTGGCACATCACCACCTCCGGAATATCGCGCACCGCCTCTACAAATTGCACCGAACGCTCTTCATTTTGAAAGTCCACACTGATGCTGACAAAGGCCACCACGCCATAACCCAGGCCACGACGATCCAGCCGGGCGTGGTAGCCTGAAATAAGCCCGGCTTCTTCCATGCGTCGAATCCGGCGCCAGCAAGGCGACTGCGATATGCCCACTTTTTGTGCCAGCTCGCTTGTTGTCAGCCGGGCGTTTCCTTGCAGCTCGGCCAGCAAACTGCCATCCACCTGATCCAGTTCTATTTGCATAAAAAAACCCGTTTTTTAAGTTTTTCAGAAAAAGTTATGCTTCTATAAAAAACAGCTTGGCGCAAGACCCTTAAATCCATAAGATCAACGCATAAATTTAAGTGGGATGAAATTATGAAACCACAGACCCATTTCAGCTTTACCCCTATGCCCGCCTACTCAGGTGACCGCATCCTGCCGCTGATGGAGACCTTCGGGCAAGATGCATTGCAAACTCCCCTCGGCGCGCAACGCGACTTTGATTTTCTATCGACCCACGCGACCTGTTCCACAGGTCGCGCAGATCATTATTAACGTACCGGGAACAGAACAAATGAATGCTTCCAAAGCATCGGCTGACAAGGGAATCAGCGAGACAGAGCGCATTGTTTCGGAAGAAAAAGCGCAGTTGGATTTCAGCCAATCCATGAGCTATGGCGACTACTTGCACCTGGACGAGGTGCTGGGCGCTCAACACCCGCTCTCGCCTGCCCACGACGAAATGCTGTTCATCATCCAGCACCAGACCAGCGAACTCTGGATGAAACTGATGCTGCATGAAGTGACCGCCGCCACTGCAGCCATCGCAGCCGACCGCTACGCCGACACCTTCAAGATGATGGCGCGGGTCTCGCGCATCATGGAGCAGCTGGTCAGTGCCTGGACCGTGCTCTCGACCATGACCCCGCCGGAATACACGGCGATGCGCCCTTATCTGGCCAGCTCCAGCGGTTTTCAAAGCGCGCAGTATCGCTGCATTGAATTTGCTCTGGGCAACAAGAATGCGGCCATGCTCAAGCCCCATGCCCATAGGCCAGACCTGCTCCAGATGGTCGACAAGGCGTACCGTGCCCCTTCGCTCTATGACGAGTCGCTACGCCTGCTGGCCCGCCAGGGCTTTGCCATTCCCGCCGATCACCTGGACCGTGACTGGACACAGCCCTACGAAGCCAGCCCCGAGGTGGAAGCTGCATGGTTGGAGGTCTACCGTGACCCGCATGCACACTGGGATCTATACCAGCTGGGCGAGAAGCTGACCGACATTGAGGACGCCTTCCGTCTTTGGCGTTTCCGCCATGTCACGACTGTTGAGCGCGTCATCGGCTTCAAACGCGGCACGGGCGGCACAGGCGGCGTCAGCTACCTGCGCAAGATGCTCGATGTGGTGCTGTTCCCTGAGATCTGGACTGTTCGGACCGCGCTGTAATGCAAGCCCCACATGACTTACTCTCCGCGCAGGAGCGCGAACGCGAATATTCGCCCAGCTCCTGCATAGGCGGGAACTACGCACCCTATATCGAGGACTACGCCACACTTAGCGCAGCAGCTTTGCAAAGCGGAGCTCGGCATGCCGAGCTTGCCTATGGCAGTGCCGCCGCGCATAAGCTTGACCTCTTTTTACCTGCACCCCGCGACTCGGAATCCCTCCCGCCGCTGCTGCTGTTTATTCATGGCGGCTACTGGCAGGAGCTTTCCAAAGCCTCCTCTTTATTCTCGGCCCCGGACTGCACCGAGGCCGGCATTGCCTTTGCCGCCATTGATTACACCTTGGCACCGCAAGCCTCTGTCCACGACATGGTGCTGGAGTGCCGCCAGGCTCTGCGCTGGCTGCATCAACATGGCGAAGAACTGGGCTTTGACCCGCAACGTATCGTCGTGTCCGGCAGTTCTGCCGGCGCGCATCTGGCGGCCATGTGCTGCTTGCGTGGATGGAAAGATGATGCCGATTTACCCGTAGGGGCACCCGCAGCGGCGGTACTGGTTTCAGGCATTTACGACCTGCAGCCCCTGATTGGCACCAGCATCAATGAGGCACTGTCTCTGGACACGGCGAGCGCACAGGCGATCAGCCCCCAACTGCTTGATCTGACGGGCTTTCCGCCCACCATCATCAGCTGGGGAGAAATCGAAACCTCGGAGTTCAAACGCCAGAGTCAGGCTTTTGCCGATGCGCTTGATGCATTGGGTGTCCGGTATCTGCCCCCCATCGAAATGCCAGCACGCAACCACTTCGATGTCATTCTTGACCAGGCTCGTCCCAACACCCGCTTGGGCGATGCAACGCAGGCGCTATTTTCTTCACTGTAGTAGCCCGTTACACCACCTAGTACCAAGCCGGTGGTTCGAGTGCTCAAAGAAGACGATAAAGCTGCCATACAAATAACGGTTGTTCAAGCGAGGAGCAAGCCAGTGAACAAGTATTAATCCCAAAGCCTAAAATCCCTGCAGCAAATCAACTACTCCCTATTACTGGAAAAAAACTTAAAAACCCCATAGATTTCAACGTCCTTAGGATCGTGGGTGAAATCTCAGAAGATTACTGGAAACATGCACTTAATAGCTTTCGAACGGTAATGCCCCCATTTTGCAAAGGTGCGAGAAGTAGAAACTAAGCGGCCATGGCCAGCCGCTGTATCGGTGTGATACCGCCCAGTGCCATGTGTGGGCGTTCGTGATTGTAGGACCACATCCAACGCGTGGCATGATTCTGGACGTGTGCGAGGTCTTCCCACTCGTACTGAGACAGCCACTCATGACGCGCCGTGCGGTTGAATCGCTCGATATAGGCGTTTTGCTGCGGTTTGCCCGGCTGGATATGTTCCAGACTGATACCTCGCTTGGCGGCCCACGTACTTAGCACCGTACCGACATACTCCGGGCCGTTGTCGCAGCGTATTGTCAGGGGCCGACCGCGCTGCTCAATGATCTGGGACAGCGCCCTGGTCACCCGCTCGGCAGGCAGCGAGAAGTCCACCTCGATACCCAGCGCCTCGCGGTTGAAATCGTCAATCACATTCAACGTGCGAATGCTGCGGCCATCGGCCAACTGATCGTGCATAAAATCCATCGACCAGACTTCGTCAATGCGAGCCGGTTGCGACAACGGTTCCGGCGCCTGCCGAACCAGCCGTTTGCGCGGCTTAATCCGCAGGTTTAGCTCGAGCTCGCGATAGATCCGGTATACCCGCTTGTGATTCCATCCCAAGCCGCGCACGTTGCGCAGGTACAGAAAACACAACATAAAACCCCACGTCCGGTGGTTATCCGTCAAACGCAGTAGCCAGTTCGCGATCTCATCATTCTCGGCCTTGTGTTTAGCCGCGTATCGATAGCACGACTCGCTGATGCTGAATATCTTACATGCCACACGAATGCAGGTCCGCTTGCCAAGGACCACTTCTTGGGCCATCTCACGCCGGCGAGATGGCCTTAGAATTTTTTTGCCAAGTACTCCGAGGCGATTTCGGCCTTGAGCTTTTCTTCGACGTACATCTTGCGTAGCCGCGCGTTCTCGGCCTCCAACTCCTTCATGCGCGTCATCAGGCTGGCGTCCATCCCCCCATATTTCGAACGCCACTTGTAGAACGTCGCCTGGCTGATCGCTAGCTCCCGGCACAGTTCCTGTGCCGTCACCCCTGATTCGACACGCTTGATCGCTTCAATGATCTGTGCGTCCGTGAATTTCGATCGCTTCATCTGTAGAACTCCTCTGTAGAGAAAATTCCACCTCTCACTCCCCTGGTTTTGCGGGGGCATTACCGATGACGCTTTCTATTTTGACCATGATATGCTGACTCGCATTATCCTTGATGACTATGACATGATGGGCAAGAAAGAACTGCTCATGTGCCCCGCAAGCTATAACTAATTGTCCATTCTTTTACTTAGCATGGAGCGCAATGTTATATATTATATAATTATTCTTATTGTTTGCATCCAAGTAGACATTATTTTATTAATAAAGCTCAGGTAACCAGACAGACAATTTATACTACTGAACTCAGTAGAAATGCCTGAATTTTTTAGGCTAGAAAATAACCGAAAAACCATATATCGATTTCTGAACAACACTTCAGTCTAATTCTGTTCATTTATAAACAATCAACTGGTGGCTAGTGTGGAATATAACAATTATTTTACTAGAGGTTTTTACTTTTCTAAAAAAAGGAGGATAGACAACTGCCTTGAAGGCTGGTCTTGCCTTCATGTCGGTGGATATGTTTTTCAGTTTCACCCTAAGACTAGTTTTCAAATAGCTCAAAGTTCGTCGGGGGAAAGCAGTGTTGTAATAATTGGCTTGCCTGTAGATCTTGAAGATTTTAGCGCAAAGCCAGAAAAAATAGTCAATAAATCTTCAAATCTATTAGAGAGCGACGGTTTTGAAAAATTCCAAAGATACATTGCATATCTTGGAGGTAGATTTATAGCGATTGCCATTAAACATGCAGAAAATATTATTGTAATCCCGGACTGCCATGCAACATATGCGTGTTATTACACCGAGAAAAACGGAGGGGCATTTTCATCCCACATTAATCTTTTAGGAAAAGTAGAAGAACTTAACGTTAACGAGACAGCGCGAAGCGTAGTAAATTCTACTGATTATAAAGCACCGGGTGGAAAATACTACCCCGGCCTTATGCTTCCGTATGAGGAAGCATTGACATTACTTCCTAACTGTCGGCTAGAAAATCAATTTCAATCATCAATTATCGCAAACAAAAGATTTTATCCTTTTACCGACCTAGAACTTTCTTGCAGCCTTTCAAAAAAAAATTTAGTATCCAAGTTCAATTATTTACTCTATTCAAACATTAAAGGAATTGTAAAAGATCAAGATTTTTACGTATCGCTTACAGGAGGAATGGATAGTGGCGTAGCCCTTTCCTCAATCATTAAGGGAGGCCTTGATAAAAAAGCTAAAGCATTTACTTATTTCAATGCCACCTCTGTACAAAGTACGGCCATAAAAGATGTAATGGCGGCTTCGCAAAGAGCTTTTTCTAGCAACATCCCCCATAAAATAGTAGACCTCAAACCACTTGAACTAGGCTCACACTTCCACCAGATGTATTCAATGTCATTTAGGTATGGAGCCAGATTCCCGAGCTTAGCAAGAGCTTACTATGAAGAGCTACCTCATGATATTTTGAGTTTGGTGTCAACCTGCTCGGAAACAGGTACATGCTTCTATAGTAGCAGACCGGAAAAAAATATTTCCGTAGATCTTTTAGCTGAAAAATTTAGCAATTCCGAGATTAAAAAAAACACAATTGTCTTAGAAAGTTTTGAAAACTATATCGAGTATGCAAGCTTTAAATCTAGCTTATTAGGCCCTTTAGATTTTTATGATGTTTTTTATTGGGAACATAGAAACGCAAAATGGGCCTCTCTCTGGTATTCTGAGTCCGACCTTTCTCATTTTACAGTTGTACCATTTAACCAGAGAAGCATCATTGAAACCATGCTTTCCTTACCTTTTGAAGATAGATTAAATAAGTACATACTACAGGAATCTTTAGTTAACTTCTAACACTTAAGTCGCTATTTCTTTAAGGCCCATATGCTCTATTTTTAAAAAAACGCTACCCAAACCCCCATGCCCCCATGCCCCCATGCCCCCATGCCCCCAGTATGACTAACCCGTATCTTCTATACCGCCAAAAAATATCAAAAAGTAATTGATAGCTTTAAAAATATTGATATTTCTGGAGATAAAACGTCAAGGACAATTTGGATACCATGCAAATCACTTAAATAGACTAGATAATCCCCTGTCCGTCAACATAGTTACCATGCAAACGCATTGAGCGATTATCAACGCAAGTACGTATGGGACAGAAAGACTGGTGCGCCATTGTCGACGCTACGATAATGGCGGTTGCCCTTCCCCAGCAAGAACAAGGCCAAGAAACGCAATCCAGAACTGCAGCGAGCCGAGAACACCAGCAGTATTATTTCAACATAAAAGCAAACATAGGTGTCTATACAATTATCAGATTAGCCCACAGTGTCTCCCCACCCCAAGTTAATGTTAACAATGTAATCATGGATGACCATTTAGTCCGTAAAAATAACCCAAGAATATGTAACAACGCGAGTTGTCCAGGCATGTGAAAGTACCTAGACGCAAGAACGAATGACTCGGACTCCCAACGATACGTTACTGCCAAGCAATGTTGCATAAAGCATTAAGCCGGACAATTCGACGAAAATGCTGTTGCTAGAGATCAAGGCCCCCTTTGGCTACAGGCAGGAACGATACAAAACACTGGTCAGGAACCACGTACAGTTATTCAGCCAGCTCAGTGTAACCATTGGCCCTTGCAATACAATGCGAGGAACCAAGCGCACATAAGAAACAATAGTGACCCAACACACCAACCCGAGCAGTGTAATTACAGCGAGTCAAACGGATCCTGAGTGCTGGGCAAGCCCGTATCATCTCCCAATACAAATCGTGGGATGAACTGCAGCACATACTGCCGCATGGCTTCGACCAGGCGCTGCGCATCCGGACGCAGTTCGCGGGATCGCAAGGACACCACACCGACCATATAAGGCACGTGGATATCAATCGGGCGCAGCACGACGTTGGGCAGTGGCAGGCCGTGGGCGGTAAAGGGGTCAATCAAGGACACGCCTACCCCTTGGCTGGCCAGAACCAGGCCCTCCAACGAGGAGGCAACCTCGATATGACGGATATCTTCCGGGGCTTCCGGACTGGCACGCAGCAAGGCGGTTGCCAGGGTATGGCGCAAGCGGTGGCGGTTCTGGATGGAAATCAGGGGGGTGCCCTGAATATCACTGAGACGCACCAGTTCCTGTTTGGCCAGGGGATGATTGACGGCCATGCCCAGCAGGCAGGGGCTTTGACCTGACCAATGCAAGGTGCAGCCATCAATGTCCAGCGGCAAACTGGTCACCGCCAGATCGGCCCGTCCTTCGTCAATGGCTTGCACCACTTCTTCCGGCTTTACCGTATCAATAATCAGCTTTTGCTTGAAGGCCGGATCGTGCTGCTCCATGATGCCCAGCGCTTGCGGCACCAAGCCAATCGCCAAGGCGTGAGTAGTCACAATGCGCAGAGGTCGCAGGCCCCCACGGGCGATTTCCAGAGCGCGGCTTTGCAGCACCTCCAGATTCATCAGCACGGGCCGGGCTTCCAGATAGAACTCGCGCCCTTGTTCAGTCAAGGTGACCTGCGGACGGGTGCGGGTAAAAAGCCTGAAGCCCAGTTCCTGTTCCAGCTCCTGGATCTGGCGGCTAACCACTGGCTGAGAGCGGTCCAGCAGTCTGCCAGCAGCGGTAACACTGCCAGCAGACATCACCGCTGCAAAGGCTTCTAATTGGCGAATTTCCATGTCGTTCTATGTGAATGCCGCATTTATCAACACGGAATATTCTAATGCGGAATAGTTAGCCGGACTAGCGTTTCACACCGAAACATTGATCCAGCGTGGGGAAAGAACCATCACGCACTTCAGCCGCGTATTGACCGGCTGCCTGGGAGATCAAGGCACCCACATCCGCGTAGGGTTTGGCGAATTTGGGGATCTTGCCATTGGTCAGACCCAGAATGTCTTCCGTCACCAGAACCTGGCCATCACATGCGGGGGACGCACCGATACCGATGGTCGGAATGGCGATGGTTTCAGTAATACGGCGACCCAGACCTTCTGCCACCCCTTCCAGCACCACACCCCAGGCACCCGCCTGTGCGTGAGCCACAGCGTCTTCCAGCACACGTTGGGCAGCGGCATCTGTCATGCCTTGAGCCTTGTAACCGCCCATGGTGTTGACGTACTGGGGCATCAAACCCACGTGTGCCAGCACGGGCACGCCGCGCTCGACCAGGAAGCGCGTGGTTTCAGCCATGGCCTGACCGCCTTCCAGCTTCACCGATTGGGCACCGCTGATGGCGAGCATACGCGATGCATTGGCAAATGCCTGCTGGGGTGATTCCTGATAGCTGCCAAACGGCATATCCACGACAATACAAGCATGTTGAGTCGCACGCACCACGGCAGCAGCATGGGCCGCCATCATATCGACCGTAATGCTTAAGGTATCGGGCATGGCATAGCCCACCATAGCGGTCGAATCGCCCACCAGAATCATATCCAGGTGCTCGTCCAGCATACGTGCGATAGGCGCGATGTAGGCTGTTAATGAAGCAATTTTTTGTTTGCCCTTGCAGGCGATCAAGGCGGGTACGCTAACGCGGACCTGCGTGGTATGTACGCTCATACTTACTCCAGCTGGAATCCCATAGAGCTAAAGCTTATATGGGATCATGAATGATGCAGATTGCAACATCTTAAGAAAAAATCCAGTCGACGCCTCTATAATCGCCGCAGGACAAAAAACAATAAGCTAATTTCCTGCCTACGTACAAGCTTCGCGTGTCCATCCCATGCGGATTCATGTCCTTTTAAGGACTTTTGCTTTGACACCGCCTGTACTCTAGAGCCCGATCGTTCCCAATGCGCGGTGGTTTCATCAGCCATGTCCTGGCTGTTTTGCCGTGCACTCAACCGAGGAGAGACCTATGTCGACTACCCCCCCAACAATCACCTTCCACGACGATAACCGTGCGCCACAACTGGGCATGGGCGTGTGGCAGGTACCTGCCGAGCAAACGGCCGATGTGGTGTGCAGTGGCATCGAAGCAGGCTACCGCCTGATCGATACCGCCGCCATCTACGGTAACGAGGCCGAGGTGGGCCAAGGGATTCGTCAGTCCAAGGTGCCACGCGAAGAGCTGTTTGTGACCACCAAGCTGTGGAATGACATGCATGGCCACGACAATACCCGTGCAGGCTTTGAAGAAAGCATGGACAAGCTGCAGCTGGACTATGTGGATCTGTACCTGATTCACTGGCCCGTGCCCAAGAACCGCCAGTACATCCAGACTTGGGAGACGCTGATCAATCTGCGCAATGAAGGTCGTGTGAAGTCGATTGGGGTGTGCAACTTCCTGCCCCAGCACCTGCAAACCTTGCTGGACAAGACAGGTGTGTTGCCTGTACTGAACCAGATCGAGCTGCACCCCGGCTTTCAGCAGGCTGAATCGCGCCATTACCACGAAGACCACGCCATCCAGACGCAAGCCTGGAGCCCGCTGGGATTGGGCACGCTGTGGGACAACCCGGTGTTGAACAAGATTGCCAAGGAACATGGCCGTTCCGTGGCGCAAATCATGCTGCGCTGGCAGATTCAGCTGGGCAATATGGTGATTACCAAGTCCAACTCCCCCGAACGCCAGCGCGACAATATGGACATTTTCAGCTTTGAGCTAAGCGAAGCCGATATGGCCGCCATTGCCAGCCTGGATCAGGCCGACGGCCGTCTTGGCCCGGATCCAGAACTGTTCCGCCTGCCCAAAAGCACCGTCCAGGACTAAGCCCTGGGGCGCACCCGACGCGCAGGCCCGGACAAGAAGGCTGCAAGAAGGGGCGCCAGGGCAAACAACCACAGCAGAGCCTGCGCCGACTGGCGTGCGCCCTGCACCCCACCGGGGTCCACAAAGCCCGAGGCTGTCGTAATGATTCCTGCCAAGGCCGCACCCAATGCCATCGTGAACAACTGCAAGGTGGTAATGGCGGCCGAGGCAATATTCTCCTGCCCCTTGGGCGCGGAATGAAATACCCGCGTCAGCAAATGCGGCCAGGCCAGACCAATCCCCACTCCGACTCCCAATAAAGACAGGTACAAGGCCCAGGAATAGTCCGTGCCTTCACTCAAGCCTACCCACGGGATAAAGACACCCAGCGCTACCAGAGACAGGCCCGACAATACAGGCCCGGCAATAATCATGCGATCCCCGGTTTTCAGCCCCCGACTGGAGCTGGCAATAGAACCCAGGGTCCAGCCGCCTGACATCAAGGCCGTCAGGTAGCCTGCTTTCAGCGGGCTCATGTGGTGGATGATCTGCAGGAAATACGGAATGAAAATTTCCGTTGCCACGGCCACGCTGACCAGACCAATACCGGCATACAGACTGCCCAAGGCCGTGCTGATGGAGTAAGTACCCTGCGGAAACAGGCGACTGGCCGACTTGCTGTCGGCACGCGCCATCAAATAAACCAGAATCGCCCCGCCCAGCACACCGCCCAGATTGATCATCCAGGAAGTAGACAGGCTACCTGCGGACATGACCAGCACAGAAGCGGTCAGCAGCAATACCTTGCCCAAAGTGGAACCGGATTTACGAGTTTCAGGCGCACGCGCATCGCGCAATTGCGTCCAGACCAGAATAGCCAGCAAAGCAGCACAAGGAAGGACACTCCAGAAAGCCAGACGCCACTGCCCCATCTGGGCAAATATCCCACCAATCGCCGGGCCCGACAAGGTTGCCACGCCCCACATACTGGACACCAAGGCCATGACGCGCGGCCAAAGTCGCTCTTCAAATACCAGCCGGATAGAAGAATAGCTCAGGCCCAGCAGCAAGCCGCCGCCCAAACCTTGAATCGTGCGGGCAAAGAGCAGGAAAGGCATGGAAGGCGCTGCCGCGCACAGGGTCGTGCCAATGGCAAAGAACAGCAAGGACATCAAGAAGCTGTGACGCAGACCCAGTTTTTCCAGAACTTGTGGCGACAGGGCCGAGCCCAGAATCGAGGCCACCACAAATAGCGTGGTATTCCAGGCGTAGTACTCCAGCCCGCCGATATCCTCCACCACCGAGGGCAGAATCGTGGTCGCCACGTACACGTTGATCGCATGAACGGCCACGCCCCCGGCCAAGGCCAGTGAGCGCAAGCCATTACGGCCAGACAGGAGTTCAGACCAAGACGCTTCTTGGGTATTTGCCATTTTTCTTTATCCAAACAAAGAGCCGGCAACAGTGCCGGCCCTTCAAACACACCAGTGCGCCAGTTGCACAGGGCACAACTGACGCACTGTTGGGCGTGCATGCACACGCCTTGACCTGCTGCCAGGCTTACGCTTTCAACAAGCCCCGCAAAACGTACTGCATGATACCGCCGTGACGGTAGTAATGCGCTTCGCTAGGCGTATCAATTCGGACCAGAGCCTCGAACTCGATATCGCCCGCACGCACTTTGACCTTCTCGGGAATCTTGTCCTGATTCAGGGCGGTAATGCCTTCAATATCAAAGATTTCATCCCCCGCCAGGCCCAAGGTTTCGGCGTTCTGACCAGCCGGGAACTGCAAAGGCATCACGCCCATGCCCAGCAGGTTGCTGCGGTGAATACGTTCGTAGGACTCGGCAATAACTGCACGGACGCCCAAGAGCACCGTACCTTTGGCCGCCCAGTCACGCGAAGAACCCGAGCCGTATTCCTTGCCGGCCAGAATCACCAGCGGGACAGCGGCATTCAAGTAATTGCGCGAGGCATCGTAAATCGTGGCCACTGGTGCGCCATCTTGCGTGAAGTCGCGTGTATAGCCGCCTTCTGTACCCGGAGCCAATTGGTTGCGCAGACGCACGTTGGCGAAAGTGCCGCGAATCATGACTTCATGGTTACCGCGACGCGAACCGTAGGAGTTGAAATCCTGCGGTTTGACATCGTGATCCATCAAGTACGTTGCCGCAGGCGAGGTACGCGCAATCGAACCGGCGGGACTGATGTGATCGGTTGTCACTGAATCGCCCAGCTTGGCCAGCACGCGCGCACCTCGAATGTCCGAGACGGGGCTTGGATCGCGCTTCAGATCAATGAAGTAAGGCGGTTTGCGCACGTAGGTGGAATCATCCTGCCACTCGAAACGATCCCCTTTGGGGGTAGGCAGAGAGCGCCAGCGCTCGTCACCGGCGAACACATCGGCATAACCATCACGATACATATCCGAGGCAATCGCCTTGCTGATCACGTCCTGCACTTCAGCGGCAGACGGCCAGATGTCTTTCAGGAATACATCCTTGCCATCGCTGCCCTGCCCCAAAGGCTCGTGGTACAGGTCAATATCCATGGTGCCCGCCAAGGCGTAGGCGACCACCAGCGGTGGCGACATCAGGTAGTTCATCTTCACTTCGGGGTGAATACGGCCCTCGAAGTTGCGGTTACCGGACAGCGTGGACACCACGGCCAGATCGTTCTGGTTAATGGCCTGGCTGACCTCTGGAATCAAGGGGCCAGAGTTACCAATACATGTAGTGCACCCATAGCCAACCAGATCAAAACCCAGCTTGTCCAGATAGGAAGTCAGGCCTGCACGCTGGTAATAGTCCGTGACCACGCGCGATCCGGGGGCCAGACTGGTTTTCACCCAAGGCTTGCGGCTCAAGCCCTTTTCCACGGCTTTCTTGGCCAACAGACCGGCGGCCATCATGACGCTGGGGTTGGAGGTATTGGTACACGAGGTAATGGCGGCAATCACCACTGAACCGTGGTCCAGCTCACACTGGCTACCGTCGGCCAAGGTGAATTTCACAGCAGCTTTACGGGGTGCTGGCGGCTTGTGCGAAGGCACGTCCGACGCGGGGAAACTTTCTTCCACGGCCTCATCGTAGGTCGCTACATCGTCGCCCAGCAAGTCGCGCACAGCGGTACGGAATGCCGGTTTGGAGGAAGACAAGGCAATACGGTCCTGAGGACGCTTGGGACCAGCAATCGAAGGCACGACGGTGGACAGATCCAGCTCCAGGCGCTCGGAGTAGCGAGGCTCGTGCTGCGGATCGTGCCACAGGCCCTGAGCCTTGGCGTAGGCGCGTACCAGTTCGATCTGCTCTTTGCTGCGGCCCGTCAGCTCCATATAACGCAGGGTTTCCTCGTCGATGGGGAACATGGAGATGGTGGAGCCGTATTCAGGGCTCATATTGCCGATAGTGGCACGGTTGGCCAAAGGCACAGCGCTGACGCCGGGACCGTAGAACTCCACAAACTTGCCGACCACCCCATGCTGACGCAGCATATCGGTAATCGTCAGCACCAGGTCGGTAGCCGTGGTGCCTTCAGGCATTTGACCCGTCAGCTTGAAACCCACAACGCGAGGGATCAGCATGGAAATGGGCTGGCCCAGCATGGCAGCTTCGGCCTCGATACCGCCTACGCCCCAGGCCACCACGCCCAGACCGTTCACCATAGGCGTGTGCGAGTCCGTACCCACACAGGTATCGGGATACGCCAGCTGACGGCCTTGTTCATCGCGCGTAAAGACCACGCGGGCCAAATGTTCCAGGTTCACCTGGTGAACAATACCGGTGCCCGGTGGCACGACCTTGAAGTTATCAAAAGCACTTTGGCCCCAGCGCAGGAACTGGTAGCGCTCCATATTGCGCTCGTATTCGATTTCCACGTTGCGTTCAAACGAGCTGGGCTTGCCAAAGTCGTCCACGATCACCGAGTGGTCAATAACCAGCTCTACCGGTGCCAGGGGGTTGATTTTTTGCGGGTCACCGCCCAAGGCCTGCATGGCTTCACGCATGGCGGCCAGGTCCACAACGGCTGGCACACCGGTAAAGTCCTGCAGCACAACGCGTGCGGGGGTAAAGGCGATTTCACGATCGGGCTCGGCAGCAGGGTCCCAGGCGGCCAGGGCGCGAATATCATCGGCCGTGACATCGCCACCGTCTTCGGTGCGCAGCAAGTTTTCCAGCAGGATCTTCAAGCCATAAGGCAGGCTGGCAACATCCAGGCCATCTCCACGAACCGCATCTAACCGATAGTAGTCGTAGGACTGCCCGCCGACATCCAACTGGTGCAAAGCCTTAAAACTATCTACGCTTTTCATATCGGGATCTCCATGGAAAAGTGCCGGCCGATACCATCCAATCTACCCAGCCAGCGATACACATGTGGTAACTGTCTATTGGTCTAGACCATTTCACATCTTACACTCTGGCGTAATCCCCTGCCCTGCGCGACGTCCTTCCTGTGGCCTTGGGTCACACCTCCTCAAACTCGGAAACATTCTTTACGTATAATGCTTTAGGCGTCTTACGACCGTCTGTTCGGCCTCCCCAGCCCCTCCCTTTACTTCGAGCGTTCGCCCATCCTCATGTTTTTTGTTGATCTGCGCCGGCTGATTCTCTTGCTGGCTACTGCCAGCAGTCTGCTGACCATGGGCTACACCTTGTATGGAGCCTATTCAGCGGAGCGTTCCTTGCTGATCGAGCAAGCGCTGGAAAAGAACCGCGCCTACGCGCTGAAACTGGCCAGCAGCACCGATGCCTTCATCGCCAATTTGCAACAGCAACTTCGTTATAGCGCCAATGAACTCTCCCGCTCCCTGAATCAGGGCAACGAGCCCATGCTACGTGACGAGGTAAGGCGCCTGAAAGAACAAAACAATAGCTTTAACTCGGTTTTGATTCTGAATACCGAGGGCCGGGTTCTGGCCAATGCTCCTCAACAGCTCAACCTGCTTGGCACGACACTACGAGGGGAGGGCACAAAACTGGCACTGAAAACCAGGAAGCCCGTGGTCAGTCAGCCCTATCTGTCCGCAACCGGGCGCTTGCTGATCTTCCTGTCCCACCCGATTTTTAATGCGGAAGGCAATTACAAGGGCCTGGTAGGCGGTTCCATCTACCTGCACGAGCCCAATAGCCTGAACGCCTTACTAGGCGAGCACTTTTATCGTGATGGATCTTACATTTATGTGGTCGACCAGCACAAACGGCTGATTTTCCACCGTGACGTCGCCCGGATTGGCGAAGTCATACACGGCAACCCGGCCATTGACGCTGTCAGCCAGGGCGAGAGTAGCGCTCTATCCCTGCGCAACGTGAAAGGTGTAGACATGCTGGCCGGTTTTGCGCCCAGCAACGATGTGAAATGGGGCGTTGTGGTGCAAAGTCCCACCAAAGTGGTGCTGGATGAATTAACGGTCCTGCTGGGCAAGGTGCTGCGCAATTCCATCCCCTTTTTCCTGGCGGTGCAGATCCTGATCTGGATGTTGGCCATGCTGATCGCCAAACCCTTGCGACAACTGGCTCGCCAGGCTCCGCATCTGGACTCAGCCAAGGCCAGCTCGCGCATCGAACAAGTTCATGCCTGGTATTTCGAGTCCCGCCAGATCAAGCTGGCCATGTTGCTGGGCTTGCAGCGTGTGAATCGCAAAATGGGCGTCATGGATGTGGAGCGCAATACCGACCCGCTGACCGGGCTGAACAACCGCCGAGGCATGGCTGTTGTGCTGCAACAATGGAAAGAAACGGACACCCCCTTTTCCGTGCTGACAGTGGATATTGACCACTTCAAACGCGTGAACGACACCTACGGGCACGATGTGGGCGATCTGGTGCTGAGCTTTCTGGCCGACACCATGCGGGCCTGCACCCGCGATACGGACCTGATCTGTCGGGTCGGGGGTGAAGAGTTCTGTATTTTCCTGCCCGATCAGGATGTAGACCAGGCCGTGCAACTGGCCGAGCGCCTGCGCATTTTGATCAGCGAAACCAATAGCCCAACTGGCTCACCCATTACGATTTCCATCGGGCTGGCACACTGGCCCTTGCATGCCCGAGAACACAGCACGGTGTTGAAACTGGCGGACGAAGCGCTTTACAAGGCCAAGCGCAATGGACGCAACCGCGTAGAAATTTGCGATCCTGCCGCCAGCGACGCTCAGAGCAGATCAGCTTAAAGACGACGCAAGACCTTGATATGCACATCCACCTGAAGATCCAGGTTCGTCAATTGACGAGCCTGTTCCAACCCTTGCGCGCTGGCCCGGAACAAATGCGGCGTCATCAAGAGCAGATCGGCAATTTTCTCTTGTGAATCAAGGCTGATCTGACAACGGACACGTTCAACAGCTTCCAGACTGAAACCGACCGGGGACTGCAAAGTCTCGTCCTTATCGGCTTTCAAGGTCGGATAAATAATGCGGCGCAGTTCCAGCAAATGGTCTGGCCCCGCTTCCACCTGCACCCAGATACCGCCCGGCTTCAACGCGCGCAAGAACTCCTCGGGCACGGCAAAGCCAAACATGCACAGCAAGGCATCCAAAGCACCATCCGGCACGGGCAATTGAGCATTGCTACCCACCAGCCAACGTATGTCCGAGGAACTGCGCGCCGCTGCCATGACGGCCCACTTGGAAATATCCAGACCAATCAGGGCCAACTGCCCATCCTGATCCTGCTGACGCAAATAACGCGGGTAATAGCCTTCGCCACAGCCCGCATCCAGACAGGCATAAGGCGCCTCCCCTTCCAGGCCATCCATCAAGGCACGCCACACACCAGCGGCGATAGGCTCGTACACCCCGGACCCCAGATAACGACGCCGCGCCGCCACCATGTCCTTGCTGTCGCCCGGATCACGTGAACGCTTGTTTTGTACAGGAAGCAGATTGATATAGCCCTGGCTGGCCGTATCGAAACAATGGCCCGAGGGGCAGCGCCAGCTGGGAGCCTCAAACGAGAGCGGCAAGCCGTCCAAAGGACAGCACAGTTTCTCGAACAGGGGCGGGGAAAGGTCAGACATGGATGAATCGCTCTACGGCCACCGTGGCCAAGGCGATAGTGTAGCGCCCCGGCCTGTCTGTGCCGGGGCTCAGGATGAATTTACGACTCGGTCGCAAAGGCCAGCGCGTCGCGCAGCAAGGCCTCAATCAGGGGTTGAATGTTGCGGGCAGCCTCTTCCTTGTACTCAAAGGGCCACTGCTCTTCCATATAGCAGCACTGCGCCATTTCCAGCTGCACAGCATGGATGTTCTGCTCGGGACGTCCGTAGTGGCGGGTGATGTAACCACCTTTGAAACGGCCATTCAACACGCTGCTGTAGTCTTTGTTGGCCGAGGCCGTTTTCATCAGACGCTCGCTCAAGGCAGGATCACAACTCTGGCCATTGGCAGTCCCGAAATTCAGATCCGGCAGGCGGCCTTCAAAAAAACGCGGCACGACCGAACGAATCGAATGCGCATCCCACAGGACCACACGGCCATGCAGGGCCAGCAAACGCGTCAGCTCTTCTTCCAGCTTCTGGTGATACGGCAACCAGATGGTCTCGCGACGCTGGGCAACCTCACGCTCGTCCGGTTCCTGGCCAGGCTGGTAGATGGGTTCATCGCCAAACGTGTCCACGGGACACAGGCTGGTGACGCTTTGACCGGGATACAGGCTGGCATTGTCAGGCGGGCGGTTCTGATCCACCACAAACCGCGAATACGTCGCCACCAGCACGGACGCACCTAATTTTTGGGCGCACTCATACAAGCGTGGAATATGCCAATCCGTATCCGGCACCTGACGCGCTGACTCCGTAAAACGCGCCAGCAAGTCCGAAGGCACGTAGGTGCCCGAGTGGGGCATGGAAATCAACAAGGGGGCAGTGCCCGGATAAAACTCAAAGGCAGCAGGTACAGTCATGGCAGACTCCAGTCTGTTTCAGCACACAATCAAGAAGGAATAGGATACAGATCACCCCGGCGGTGCTGCCAGGCCGGAAGTGATTCACGCATGCGCTGCACGCGAGCGGGGTCCAGATCGGCGCAAATATAGCCTGGATGATCAGGCATACAGGCCAATACGGTGCCCCAAGGGTCAATAATCATGCTGCGACCCAAGCACGGCATGGCAGGACCGGGACCGCCGATCTGCGCGGCGGCCAGCACGTAACACTGATTTTCAATGGCTCGGGCGCGCAACAGCACTTCCCAATGGTCACGGCCGGTATGCACATTAAAGGCGGCAGGCACTACCAGCACATTCGCGCCACGGGCACGCAAGGTACGGAACAGCTCGGCAAAGCGCATGTCATAGCAAATGCTCAGACCCAGATTCAGATCCCCGACCTGCACATTTTGCAGACGCTGGCCGTGGCAGAAATCGTCGGACTCGCGGTATTCCAGACCGTTCACCACCGCATCGTACAAATGCACTTTGCGGTATTGCGCCACGATTTCACCCTCTGGTGAAAACGTCACGCTCGTGTTGCCCAGGCGATGATCATCAGGACGGCGCTCGTGCATGGAACCCAGATGAATCCAGGCTCCGGTGCGGCGCGCCAGGCTGGCCATGTGATCGGTCACCAGACCCGGAATGGGCGTGGCATTTTGCTGCAACCATTCCGTATCACCACGTACATCGCTGTACTCGGGAGTCACAATCAGTTGTGCGCCGTCTTTGGCAGCGGCCAGCACCCAATGTTCCAGCTGGTCCAGATTGGTTTGGCGGTCGCGGCCGCTATCCAATTGAACCAGGGCAACACGTGTCGTAGACATACTTTTATCCTTTCGGACCGGCTCAATACTGCAAGGCGCGGGCCGTTTCCAAGGCCAGACGGGACAAGACACCCGCTCCCTGGCCACCGTATAAAGAGGTGCTGGTGCGGCCATCGGTAAAGCCATCGGCCATCACGGCCAGCACCACACTGCGTTCGCCCATCGTCAAGATACCGGCATCGTGACGCAGGCCGGGCAAGGAGCCGGTCTTGTGAGCCAGTTGGGCGATAGAAGGCAAAATTGCCGCAAAGTGACCTCGTTCACGCTGATCCGCCAGCATGTCCAGCCCCTGCTGACGCAGGCTTTCCGGCAGGGCAGGCGAATGCAATAGATACAGCAAGGTCGAGCAGGCATCCTGAACGGTCGTCCAGTTGTCTTTACCGGCCTCGCGCGCCTTCATGTCCATCATGTGGCGCTGCAAATCCGTATGCTGCAAACCGGCCTGGGCGCTCCAGGCGTTGATGTTATCCATGCCCAGCAAGTCGATCAGGGCATTGGTGGCGACGTTATCGCTCAGGATAATCATCAGCAGGGCCAGCTCGCGCAGGCTCAGGCTGGGCACGCCGGGCAGCTGGCTCAAGATGCCAGTGCCAGGGGTACGGTCGCCCTCGGGCAGAGGGTAAACCGTATCCAGCGACAGCTTGCCCTGAGCAACTTGCTCGAGCAGGCACAGGAGCATGGGCGTTTTGATCAGGCTGGCCGAGGGCATGACGCGCTGCGCATGCCACTCGAACAAGGAGGTACCGTCGGTAGCGTAGACCGCCATCGAAATACGGGCGGACTCCTGGGTCAGCAAAGGCTCCAGTCGTTCCTGCAGGCGCTCACGAACCAGTGGCGCATCCAGCAACTCGCTTCCTAAGGTAAACATACACACTCTCCTTCAGTACTCAGACCAGAATCATGAACAGACCGGCGAACATCAACAAGTTGATGATCATGACCGCCCAGCCGTTATACAACATGTATTTGAGCTGAGTGGATCGCGCCAGGCCCATCTGGCCGAACATGTCCGAAGAGGGGAAAGGACCAAACCAGTCAATCTGCGAGCTGCCCAGAATAACGGCAGCGGTAGCTGCAGGGCCCACACCAGCCGCAGCCAGAACGGGGCCAAAAATCTTGGCAGTAAAGGTCATCTGCGCGACGGCCGCACCCGGTATGTGACCGACCACGTTAAAGGCCACAATCAACATGCACAGCACAGCGCCACTAATACCCACCAGATACGGTTGTACCGAGTCCAGCAAGGCGTGGTAGGCGTTCAACTGATCCACCAGCACCAGCACCGGGTTGAACAGCCAGAACAGGAAGAAAATCCAGATCAGCTTGCCCGCACCGGCATACATGGCCTGCAAAATTTCACGTGGGTTCATACCACCGGCCAGACCGGTTGCCGCACCCAGAGACACCATCACGATAATGGCGTAAGCAAAACCGGCCTTGGAGGCGATACCCACCGCAGCCAGACCCACAATGGTGATGCAGAAAGCCCAGGCAGCGCGCACAGCCTTGGGGGAAGCCTTGGCATTCACGTCAAAAGCAGCCTGACCTTGCGAGGCTTCTTCGTACTGGAAATAGTCCTTGGTCATCTTCTGAATGCGACCGGACATGAACCAGCCGGTCAGCAAGGTCGCCGCTGCCATGGGCAAGCCAGCAACCAGCAGGTAATCGGTGTAGCTCAGACCGGTCAGACCCGTGACCGTAACCACGTTAGGGGTGAATGGGCCCAGCACCAGACCGGCGGAACCGGCACTTTGGAACAAGGCAGCCACAGCGGGAGGGGACAGACGCACGGCCGCGGCAATTGGAATCACCACCGCAGCAATAATGGCGTTACCGCCAGCCAGCGTACCCAGAGCGCCACAGATCAAGGTGGAGGCCACCATGATGCCCAGACGCACACGCACCGGATTGGACAAGCCAATACGCTTCACAATAGCTCGCACCAATTGCTCGGCGGCACCCGTACGGGCAGCCACTTCACCCACCCCGGCGCCCAGTACAATAATCAAACCCACCACGGCGATGAACGAGCCCAGGGACTCGGCCAGCAGTTTGCCCATGGCAATGGGCGTCGTACTGGTCATGATGGCGCCCAATACAATCGCACCAATCGTGGCCAGAACAATATCCACACCCAACAAGGCGATAAGCGCAAACACCACTACCGGCGTCAAGCCCCACAGGGAGCTTTCACCCGGCATGTAAAAGTGGGTGTACAAGGCAATCGCCATGCCAATTAAAAACACCACCATGGCAGCATTGCGCTTGCCCGTTGGCATTTGTTGCTGAATGACACTCATGTCGTCTCCTTAACGATCCTTCCTGGCCAGTTTTCAAAAACCGGCCTGCATGTGATGCAATCGCCCTGCCCTGGTTGACCGCCCCAGGTCACAGCGACTGTTTTCTTGTCCGACGCGCCGCTTATAGCGGGATAATCGGCGCATCCAGGCTTTGTGCCTGAGCGGCAAAGGCGCGATCAAGCACCTGGCCGGGCCGCTGCTCCGGGGCAACAGGATGAACCTGTACGCCATTCACAAACACGGTCTGCACACCTTGAGACGGTAAGGTGGGCTCTTCCCAAGTGGCGCAATCTTGCACCGTTTCGGGATTAAACACCACCAGATCCGCCCAGGCGCCGACTTGCAACACGCCGCGGTTTTCCAGCCCGAAGACCGAGGCAGGCATGGCGGTCATTTTGGCAACCGCCTGCTCCAGGGACATCAGGCCATCTTCGCGTACGTACCGCCCTAAAATGCGCGTGAAACTCCCCCACAAACGAGGGTGGGGATGCGCATCCGCAGGCAATCCGTCCGAGCCCACCATGCAACATGGGTGGCTGAAAATGCGCTGGACTTCTTTCTCGTCCATCGCAAAATAAATCGCGCCAGCAGGCAGCAAACGCCGTGCGGCAGTTTCCCGGTCGCAGCCCCACTGCTCGGCAATCTCGGCCAGATACAGGCCATTGCACTCGGGGTGAGGCTCGGACCAGGTAATACGAATCTGGTCTATGGTGTGGGCGCGCGCGGGGATCAGGATCGTGGAGCTGCCCGAATAGGGATAAATATCCAGGGTGGCCTGCACGCCATCAGCGCGGGCCCGATCAATATTGGCCAAGGTATGGCTGCTGCGGCCCCAGTTGGCCGGCATCATGCACTTGTGGTGCGACACCAGGGTGGCGCACTGCGTCTGGCGGCCTACCGCCAGCACTTCTTCTACCGACTCCTGCACCGTGTCGCCTTCATTGCGAATATGGCTGGTGTGCAAGGAGCCCTTGGAAGCGGCAACACGGGCCAGACCTTCCAGTTCGGCCGGCTCGGCCATGCAGCCGGGCTCGTAAGCCAGGCCGGTACTAAAGCCCACGGCGCCTTCTTCCAAGGCCTTGGCCAGCAAGGCTTCCATGGCCTTTTGTTCATCGGCATTCGGCTGGGACAAGGGGTCCTGCATCACGGCCATGCGCAGATTCGCGTGACCGACCAGAGCCGCCACGTTGATCATGGGCTTGAGCTTGCGCACGGCTTGCACGTACTGCGCCATGTCTGCAAACAAGGGAGAATCGCCCAGCAAGGCCAAAGCCGCTGCCGAGTTGCCAGGCAAAGGAGCCGGGAAAGCGCTGACGCCACAATTGCCGACCACAACCGTCGTAATGCCCTGGCTGGTTTTCCAGTCCAGAACAGGCCGCTCGATGAACATCAAATCATCATGGCCGTGAGTATCAATAAATCCAGGAGCCACCACATGGCCGCTGGCGTCCACCGATTGATCGGCGTGCCAGGCGCTCAAGTCGCCCACGGCGACAATCCGTCCTTCTCGAATACCCACATCACCACGCCAACGCGGGGTGGCCAAGCCATCAATAATCCAGCCATTGCTGATCTTGACGTCCAGCCTGCGGTCGTCTGTCTGCATCTACGTCTCCACTAACCCTCCCACAAAAAGGGGAGTTGACCGCATTATCCAAAGGTATTATTAATATGAAAAATTGTTTAAGTTAATTGATTAATCAGAAAATGATATGGACAGACTTCCCAAGCACATCACGCTCAAGCACTTGAACGCGTTTGTCGCCGTGGCCCAGGAGGCCAGTTTCACCCATGCCGCGCGTCGTCTTTTTCAAACACAATCCTCGGTCACGGGCCTGATCCAGCAGTTGGAAGTTGCCCTGAATACCACCTTGTTCAACCGCACCAGTCGGCGTGTATCCCTGACGCCTATTGGTCAGGAGTTCCTGCCGCGCATCACCCGCCTGCTGGCAGATTTTGATGGCGCCATCAGCGATGTCATGCGTTATGGGGAATTGAAAAGCGGACGGGTCAGTGTGGCCGCAGCGCCGTCGGCCATTACGGATTTGATAGCACCGGCAGCCGCCAATTTCTCCCAGCAGCATCCGGCGGTCCGTCTGTATTTACGGGATGACAACTCGGGACGCATTCAACGCCAGATCGTGGCTGGGGAGATCGACTTTGGTCTGACCAGCCCCTGGGCGGATGTCCAAGGGCTGGACAGTCAACCCTTGCTGGAAGACCAGTTTGGCGTGCTCTATCGCAGCGACGACAAGCTGATCAAACCGGATACCAACAACACGGTCAGTTGGTCTGCTCTGAATGAGCGCAAGCTGGTGGGCGTCGTAGACGAAACCGGCATCATGGCGGTGCTGCAGTCCCGCCCGGACCTGCCCATCGAAACCTCGGCCCCGTTTTATGAAGCGTCCAGCACCACCTCGCAAGCAGCGCTGGTGCAAAGTGGTCTGGCCATTGCCCTGCTGCCCGCCTTGGCGGCACAACGGGTGTTGATGCCCGGTCTGAGCTTCTCCTTGCTGCAGGCCCCCACGCTGGTCCGTACCTTGTGTCTGATGTTTCACCAAGAACATGACTTGACGCCCGCGGCGGCGGCATTGGTCGATGAGGTGCGAGCCTACGTGAAAAAAGCTCCTTTACCGCCTGGATGCCGCGCCCTGTAAGTATGTGCAAATGTGGTGGGAGACAGGCTTGGGCTCAGTAACAATAAGGACGGCAAGTCGCGTCCCGTTTTTCTCGCGACTTGGCCCTGACTGCTCGACCCTTTCCCTTCGATAGACGAACAGCAAAGCTGGACGTAGAATCGCCTCCAAGCCTCGCCTGATCACAATGCCGTCATGCCAGTGCTCCTTCTCTGGGATCGACAGCACAAGGGCGAACCTGCAGGTCATTGTCCTGCTCTCCAGGAGAAGCCATATGACGCAGTCCTCCGCGGCATCCAGCAACGCCAAGCCGCTTCACATTGACGACATTACCGTCGTAGACAACAGCAAACTTAAAAAAGCCGTAACCGCCGCTGCCTTGGGCAACGCCATGGAATGGTTTGACTTTGGCGTTTACGGCTTTGTGGCCGCCACCTTGGGTAAAGTCTTTTTCCCCGATGCCTCTCCCGCAGTACAAACCATTGCAGCCCTGGGTACCTTCTCGGTGCCCTTTTTGGTGCGGCCTCTGGGAGGTGTGTTCTTTGGACTGATGGGGGACAAGTTCGGTCGTCAGAAAGTGCTGTCCCTGACCATTATCATCATGGCCATCAGCACCTTCCTGATCGGCCTGATTCCCTCTTATCTATCCATCGGCATCTGGGCACCCATTTTGCTGCTGCTGTGCAAGCTGGCCCAAGGCTTTTCCGTAGGCGGTGAATACACTGGCGCGGCAGTTTTTGTGGCCGAATACGCGCCCGACCGGCAGCGCGGGTTCCTGGGTAGCTGGCTGGACTTTGGCTCCATCGCGGGCTTTGTTCTGGGCGCCGGTTTGGTCGTGCTGCTACAAACGTCCCTGACCGAAGAGACCTTCCAGGATTGGGGCTGGCGCATTCCTTTCCTGATTGCCGGTCCACTGGGTATTTTGGGCTTGTACCTGCGCCATGCCGCTGAAGAGACTCCCGCCTTTACCGAGCAACTGGAAAAGATGGAGAAAGAAGACCGTGCCGCCCTGACAGAGCGCCCCACGGTTTCCTTTGGCGAGATATTCTCCAAGTACCGCAAAGCCCTGCTAATTTGTATTGGCATGGTGCTGGTCACCAACATCACCTATTACATGTTGCTGACCTATATGCCTACCTATCTGTCCAGCAGCCTGGGCTACGCCGAAGAACATGGTGTCTTCATTATTGTGGTGGTGATGATAGGGATGCTGTTCGTGCAACCGGTGGTGGGTTTTGTCAGCGACAAGATAGGTCGCAAACCCTTTCTGATGGCCGGTAGTCTGGGCCTGCTGATCTTTGCGATTCCCGCCTTTCACTTTATTGGTAGCGACAGCAATGTGCAGATCTTCCTGGGGCTGCTGATTCTGGCCGTTTTACTGAACTGCCTGACCGGGGTCATGGCCTCTACCCTGCCCGCCCTGTTCCCGACCCGGCTACGTTACAGCGCCTTGGCCGCCTCCTTTAACATCGCCATCATTGTGGCGGGCCTGACGCCTACAGTTGCGGCCTGGCTGGTGGAGCAGACCAACAACTTGCTGGTGCCTGCCTACTATTTGATGTTTGCCAGCGTCATCGGCTTGATTACCGCCCTGTTCCTGCCCGAAACGGCGAACCGCCCCTTGCGCGGCGATACACCTACCGCCTCCAACCGCAAGGAAGCCAAGGAACTGCTGCAAGAAGCGTATGACCACATCGAACAAAGCGTGCAAGATGTGGAAGAAGCCATTGCCAAGGCCGAGGAAGAACTGGAAGCCTTGAAGCAAAAACGCCAGCGTCTGGTGGACCGCCACCCCGAGCTGGATTAATGAAACAGTCCTCTCTATATAGAGGGTAGGTGCTGTCGGATGGGGGGCCTGAACCGCCCCCTGCAACTTTCACAGCGACAACGCCAAACCGCTTGTTCCCGTAGAAAAAGCCTGAATCTGCTTCAAGTCAGATTCAGGCCTTTTTGTGGCGGCTCAGGATTCAAGCAGGAGTCCTCCAAGCCATCGTTCAGAACACGGTATTAAACCGTCAAACCGCCCGACACTTCCAGCGTCGTGCCATTGATGAAGCTGGCTTCATCCGAGGCCAAAAACGCATACACATTGGCGATCTCTTCAGGCTTGCCCATGCGACGCAGCCAGCAATGATCACGAAAGCCTTGCAGCACTTTTTCGGGGATGGTTTTCAGAATGTCTGTCTCGATAAAACCGGGACAGACGGCATTGACGCGTATCCCCTTGGGGCCCAACTCCCTGGCCCAGGTTTTGGTAAAGCCTATCACCCCGAACTTGCTGGCCGCGTAATTGGTTTGACCATAATTACCGTACAAACCCACCACGCTGGAAGCGTTCAGAATGGAACCGCTTTCCTGCTCCAGCATCACCGCGGCCACGGCCTGAGTGAAGTTGAAAACCGCTTTCAGGTTCACATCAATCACATCATCAAATTGCTGCTCGGTCATGCGTACCAGCTTGGCGTCCTTGGTGATCCCGGCATTGTTCACCAGCACATCAATGCGGCCAAACTTTTGCTTCACATCCGCCACCATGGCGTCAATCTGTGCACGGTCCGTCACATCCACGGTGTAGCCTACGGCGGTAACGCCATTACCACTTAAAGACTGCGCTGCTTGATTGACGGCATCCGCATTACGATCGCACAACACCACAATCGCCCCTTCCTGGGCAAACTTCCTGGCCGTTGCCAAACCAATTCCAGCTGCCGAACCGGTGACTATGGCCACTTTATCTTTCAATCGCATTCCAGCTACCTTTTAGAAATTGTTCAACGCTGTTGTGCAAACAAAAGGGCTTGACCGCAGCCGTACAGACCTTTTCCTGTGGACCTGCTTGCACCAGCACACTGTTTTGTACTCCGATCACAAGCAGACCGCCAGTCACGGTGGGCAAACTGTACACAGACACAATGGCCCCGAAAGGGGCCACTTGAACAGCGGGATAAGGGCGAAATACACATGCGCCATAGCCCTGCTCGGAAACCAGGACAGGCAGCCAGCAAACCACGGCCAGCGTCATCGCAATAGACGATCAGAACCAGCAGCCGTCAATGAAAATCAGTTGCTTGCCCATGGCAGATCCGGCGCAATCAAGGGCTCACCGTCATAGCCATGCACCACACCAAAGCGCTCATGGGCCGCACGCCAATCGCGTTGTGCCTGGCCGATCACGTCCTTGTTTTTACCAACAAAATTCCACCACAACACCAGTTCCTCGGTATACGGCTCGCCACCCAGCACAATGACTCGGCTACCGGCACTCAGACTCAAGCTCAACTGCGTCAGGCCACGGCCCACGTAGGCCAGTTCATTGGCCTCGAACTGCTCGGACTGAATACCCAAGGTACCTTGCACGACTAAAAAGCCATACTCAAACTCGGGGTTCAAATTCAGTCTCACTTCCCCAGCCTTGGAGCTGCTCAAATCCATCCCCACCATAGGCGAATACATTTTGCTGGGTGCCTGATGCTGTGCATAGGTACCGGCCAGCAGGGTAAAGTCGCACTCGTCCTCACGCCAATGAGGCAAGTCAGGATGGTGGTCAAAAGCGGGTTCACAGGTGGCGTCCTTGGACGGCAAGGCAATCCAGAGCTGAACCGCATGCAGCTTGTCCTCGCCGGGCAAGGACTCCTCGGTATGGCTGATACCGCGTCCCGCTGTCATCAAGTTCACCTGACCAGGCTTGACCACTTGCACATGGCCCAAGCTGTCACGGTGCAGAACCTCGCCCTGAATCATCCAGGTAAAGGTTTGCAGGCCAATATGTGGATGAGGGCCCACACGCAGGCCGGATCCCGACGTGAACACGGCGGGCCCTGCATGATCCAGGAAGCACCAGGCCCCCACCATACGCCGTTGCGAGGAAGGCAGAATCCGGCTGACGGTAATGCCCCCACCCACTTGTGCGCCGCGCCCGGCAACACGTTGAACATGTTTTTCGCCGTTGATGTCTTCGGGACAATCAAAGGATGAAGAGACTTCGGAACTGTGTGTACTCATGGGTCGAACTCCTGAAAACAGATCTGGGGGCTGGGTTTCAAACAGCCAAAAGCGCTGGCCACTCAAGTGACCAGCGCAGCGCCGAAGCGATTTACTTACCGGATGTGAACTTGGTGTGGCTATTGATCAAGTTGCGGTAGTCGGGGATATGGTTGGAGAACAAGGCACCCAGACCTTCCACGTCGTTACGCCAGTCGCGGTGCAGTTCGCAAGCCACGCCAAACCAGGTCATCAGTTGAGCACCGGCCGAAGACATGCGATCCCAGGCCGAGTGACGTGTCAGTTCGTTGAATGTGCCCGAGGCATCGGTGACCACGAACACATCAAAGCCTTCTTCCAAAGCCGACAGGGCCGGGAAAGCCACGCACACTTCAGTCACCACACCGGCAATGATCAGCTGCTTCTTGCCCGTTGCCTTGATGGCTTTGACGAATTCTTCGTTATCCCAGGCATTGATCTGACCAGGGCGAGCGATATAAGGCGCATCCGGGAAGGTTTCTTTCAGCTCCGGGACCAAAGGACCATTAGGGCCTTCTTCAAAACTGGTGGTCAGAATGGTGGGCAAGTTGAAGTACTTGGCCAGATCGGCCAGAGCCAGCACATTGTTCTTGAACTTGTCTGGATCAATGTCACGAACCAGGGACAGCAATCCGGTTTGGTGGTCAACCAGCAAAACAGCGGCTTGGTCTTTATCAAGACGTTTGTAGGGCGTAGTCATCTCAGTTTTCCTCAAAGGGGATTGAAAAGATCGGGTACCACAGGGTAGTACCCGGTACTGCCACAGCGCTGGTGGTATCGCGCTGCAAATTACGTATCAGGGCAGCCATCGGCCCTCTGTTCAAACTGCGAGGGCGGCTCACGCAGCCCCCGCAGCCTTGCACTACTACGATGCCGATCCCGATGCCATGGCACCAAAGCGGCCATTATTGAAGTCATCCATAGCCTGCAAGATCTCTTGCTTGCTATTCATGACGAAGGGACCGTGTCCCACAATGGGCTCATCAATGGGTTCACCACTGATCAGCAGGACGACAGCATCGTTATTGGCCTCGACACTGAACTGACTGCCGCTACGATCCAGAACGACAAACTGCCCTTCACGAGCCACGCTTTGACCATTGACCAGTACGGTGCCTTGCAGCACCACCAAGGCGGCTGTCCAGCCTTCAGGGCTTTCCAGCTCGGCAATACCACCCTGATTCAGACGCATATCCCATACATTCATGGGGGTAAAGGTCTTGGCAGGGCCAGCAGCACCATCCTTTTCACCGGCAATGACGCGCACCATGCCAGCAGCATCAGGCAGTGCGACCACAGGAATTTGCTGATCGGTAATGGCCTGATAGCCAGCGGGAGCACGCTTGTCTTTGGCAGGCAGGTTGACCCACAGCTGTACCATTTCCAAAGTGCCGCCAGAACGAGCAAAAGCGTCGGAGTGATACTCCTCGTGCAAGATGCCCGAGCCGGCCGTCATCCACTGCACATCACCGGGGCCGATCGTGCCGCCCTGACCCGTGGAGTCGTGGTGTGAAACCTCGCCCTTGTAGACGATGGTGACGGTTTCAAAACCCCGATGTGGGTGCTGGCCAACACCGCGCTTGTGGTTGCTGGGAGCAAACTCGGCAGGGCCGGCATAGTCCAGCAGCAGGAAGGGGCTCAACTGTTTTGCGTGTGTGTGGTACGAAAACAGGGAGCGAACGGGGAAGCCGTCGCCCACCCAGTGAGGACGGGGAGCGCTATAGATACCAAGAATTTTCTTCATGTCCATCTCCTTGTTTCAACATAAGAGACAGAATAAACTCGGGACAACGAAGCCAGTAGCCCCCTAAATCGGCCATCTATGTTCCATTTATGGAACGATAAAACTGCCATGCAAGATTTAAACGACTTGTACTTCTACGTTCAGATTGTGGATCACGGCGGCTTTGCCCCGGCCGGTCGCGCACTGGGTTTACCCAAATCCACGCTTAGCCGCAGGCTGGCTGCACTGGAAGAGCGCCTGGGAGTACGGCTGATCCAGCGCTCCACCCGCCGCTTTACCGTGACCGAGATTGGCCAGACCTATTACGAGCACTGCAAGGCCATGCTGGTAGAGGCCGAAGCGGCACAGGCAGCCATCGAACTGACACGTGCCGAGCCGCGCGGTGTGGTGCGCCTCAGTTGCCCCATCACCTTACTGAACGCCCATGTCAGTGATATGTTGGCCGACTTCATGGTCAGCTACCCGCATGTCACGGTGCAATTGGATGCCACCAACCGGCGCGTGGACCTGATCGGGGAAGCGCTGGATATGGCGATCCGCGTGCGCCCGCCACCATTGCAAGACAGCGATCTGGTGATGCGTGTTCTGTCCGACCGTAGCCAATGTTTGATAGCCAGCCCGGAGCTGATTGCCCGCCACGGGATGCCCGGCTCACCCGCTGATCTGGCGGACTATCCCAGCCTGGCATTGGGTCTGCCACAACAAAGCCATACCTGGACCTTGTATGGTCCCGATGGCGCACAAGCCGTGCTGCATCACACGCCCCGCCTGATTACCACCGATATGACGGCCTTGCGCTGCGCTGCACTAAAAGGCGTTGGTGTGGTGCAGTTGCCTACCCTGGTAGTCTGCGATCAATTGGCCGACGGCTCTTTGGTGAAACTGATTCCGGACTGGGCTCCACGTCGCGAAATCATTCATGCCGTGTTTTCCTCCCGCCGGGGGCAGATGCCAGCTGTGCGAGCATTGCTGGATTACCTCGTCGAACGCTACCAGCAGATGGATGAGGACTGACAGCAACCTTGCCAAGGCACAAAGAAAAACGCCCTGCATATGCAGGGCGTTTTATAGTCCTGGGCAATCAAGCCAGGGGATCAGGCGCCGCCATTAAAGTCGCGAACTTGCTTTTCAGCTTCCTCACGCGCAATGCCGTAGCGCTCCTGAATTTTACCGACCAGATATTCGGTATTGCCTTCGGCAACATCAATATCGTCATTGGTCAGTTTTCCCCATTTGGCCTGAATCTTGCCAGACAACTGTTTCCATTTACCTTTGATCGTATCTTCATTCATAGTCGCTCTCCTGTTTCAACGGGAATTCACAATTAGGATTGATGACGGAACTTTTATTCCGGTTTTACTTTCAATCCCGACGAATCGACTTTCACAACGCCTTTCACACTTTCCGTTGCAGCAACGGCTTTCTTGTGCTCAATTTCACTGGGCACGGTACCGGTCAATGTTGCGACGCCATTATTGGTTTCAACAGAGATATCCGTGCTCTTCAAATCCTTGGTGCTGGCCAGATCAGCCTTGATCTTGGTGGTGATCCAGGTATCGCTGACGGCTTCGCCTGCGCTTGCCGAGTGATCCTGATTAACGGCTGGTTCATTAGCCATTGCACCGCTTTGCAGACCAAAACTCAAAGCAGTAGTCATCAACACACTGGATAGGATGGCGGATTTTTTCATATAAGTTCTCCAATATCAGAAAGGGAATTTTTAATTTAAAAACCCTTTATCCCTGCTATTAAAAGGAGTCCAAATCAATCAACAAAAATTTCGTTGTTTGCGATGGATGGTTCCACCGTAACATTCCCGACCAGGCTGAAAACTACAAAATGCTACAAGCGTTTTCTTTATAAGTATTTTCTTCAAACTTCATACATCCCTATTCACCTCACTTATGGAAAGCGGCTTGTTTCAGGCCAATCCTGGCCATCATGCAGGCCAGACAAAATCCGCCCTGACACGCAGCACGGCTGGTTTCCATACGTTCCTGACGAAGAAACGGAGGCCCCTTTGAGGCGAAAAATTCTGGGCACGAACAGAGCAGTCAAGCAGAGCCTCGCTCACTGGATAGGAGCCGCTCAGGGCAGATACATAAAGTAAAAAATTTAGCAGGGCTGCTAACAAAACCACCGCCTTAGCCGCGATGCTTGTCGCGCAAACACGCCCTCCGCAGCCGACAAGCGAAAAAAAAGCCAGATCATCGAATTGATAATCTGGCCAAAATCAGAACAAGGTGCAGACTGCGCACTCTTACCCAAGCAACAAAGTCACTATCGATCAACGCAGATGATGCACCTCCTGCATCCCGTAAACCTGCACCGGCAAGCCAGCCTGACGCGCTTTAAGCTGCAAGGCCAGGTATTGGGAATAATGACGCGACTGATGCAAATTGCCGCCGTGGAACCACAAGTTCGGCTGTTGCGTTGGCTTCCACATATTGCGCTGCTCGCCCTCCCAGGGCCCTGGATCTTTGGTGGTTTCCGAACCCAGACCCCAGCACTTGCCTACCCTATCCGCCATTTCCTGGCCTGCCAGATCGGCCACCCAGCCATTCATGGAACCGTAGCCCGTGGCATACACCACCAGGTCCGCAGGCAGTTCCGTGCCGTCTGTCAGTACCACAGCGTTCTCTGTCAGATGGCTGATGTCGGTCCGGGACTTCAGCTTGATGCTGCCATCAATAATCAGTTCGCAAGCGCCCACATCGATGTAATAACCCGAAGCACGACGCAGATACTTCATGAACAAACCGGAGCCATCGTCACCCCAATCCAGCATGAAGCCTGCCTCCTCCAGCTTCTGATAGAACTGTGCATCGCGCTCGCGGATCTTGTCGTACACAGGGATCTGGAAGTCCGCCATGATGCGGTACGGCAGAGAGGCAAAGAGCAAATCTGCCTTGCGCGTGGTGACTCCCGATGCCAGTGCCCGTTCAGAATACAGATCTCCCAAGCCGATCTCCATCAAGGAGTCGGATCGCACAATATGCGTGGACGAACGCTGCACCATGGTGACATCCGCCCCCGCCTCCCACAGCGCCGCGCAAATATCGTGCGCCGAGTTATTGGCCCCGATCACCACTACTTTCTTGCCCGCATATGCTTCCGGTCCGGGATGCTGCGAGGAGTGCTGCTGTTCACCCTTGAACACATCCTGCCCCTTTATGCTGGGCACATTCGCCTTGCCGGACATGCCCGTAGCAAAGACCAATTGCTGTGGCCGTAACGTCATGGGCTTGCCATCACGTTCGATCTCCACCTCCCAGGTCTGGCTGGACTCGTCGTAGCGCACCTTCTTGCATACGGTGCTGCTCCAGTAATTCAGCTCCATCACCTTGACGTACATTTCCAGCCAGTCGCCAATCTTGTCCTTGGGTGCAAAGACAGGCCAGTTATCGGGGAAAGGCATGTAAGGCAGGTGGTCGTACCAGACGGGGTCGTGCAGGCACAGCGACTTGTAGCGTTTGCGCCAGCTATCGCCAGGGCGGGCATGTTGATCAATGATGAGCGCGGGTACGTTCAACTGCCGCAGGCGCGCGCCCAGCGCAATACCACCCTGCCCGCCGCCGATCACCAGCACATAGGGCTGCTCGGTCGTGCCCAACTCAGCCTGCTCCTGTTGACGACGTTCCTGCCAGGTCTGACGCCCACGGCGAATGCCATGCTCGGCCCCCATGGGGCGGCGCACACCCAAAGGCTCCTCGTGCCCTTTCAATTCCGACATGGTGGTCAGGAAGGTCCAGATCTTCCCGTCCTTGACCCGAATATGGCCGTAGCCACGCGCCAGGTCAGTTTCCACACGAAACCAGCCCTCCACCAGACCTTGGTCGTCGTCACTGACCGGCTCGGCACTGTCGCGCTCGAACCTGGCTGACACGGCGCCTTGTTGCTGCTGCGTCAGCATGTCGCGGATCTGGTCGCGCCCTTCCATGGTTCGGATATTCCAGGTGAACATGACCAGATCACGCCAAAAACATTCTTCGGCAAACAGGGCTGCCGCATCGTCCGGTGCATTGCTGGCAAGCGCATGGGTCAGCTGTTCAAGAACCGTGTCCAACTGTCGCGCAGACGGCTGCAGTTGCTGCTGTGTTTGCATGATTTGTCTCCATATCGTTTTAATGTTGCGCCGGGCTTTTGTTGCCCAGCTATGGAGTACATAGCAAACACCGTGCCAAACCGGGAGTGGCTTGTTTTAAAGGGGCGCTGCCTGTTTTAAGGCGGTGAAACTGTGCCAGCGGTGACACAGGTGGTGCATCAGGTGTCGCAACCTGTGTCAGAGGGCGACTCTTGGCGAGCTACGCCTGCCCGTTTGATATAACGATGCAAGGTGGACCGGCTGATACCCAACTGCCGGGCCGCTGCACTCACGTTATCGCCACAGGCCTGCAAAACCTGCTGCCAGGACGACTCTCCGGCAGAGACGGCTGCGGCCGTTGGGCTGCCTGTAGATGTGGCCAGACGCCGCTCTCGCAAGGCCTCCGGCAAATCCTGCACCTCAATGCAGGAACCTTCCGCCAAGGCCAATGCCAGCACCAGCGCATTGTCCAGCTCGCGTAAATTACCCGGCCACTCGTAGGCTTGCAGCGCTTGCCAGGCCTCGGGAGACAAACCGGGCACATCGCCTTTATTACGCCGATGCAATATCTGCTGCACCAACCATTCCAGATCACTACGCTGACGCAAAGCGGGCAAGGCCAGCACTGCCGCATTCAAGCGATACAGCAAATCCGCACGGAAGCGGCCTTGCTCTACCAAGGCACTTAAATCATGGTGGCTGGCTGAAATCACACGCAGATCTACCCGCTTGCCAGTGCGTGCGCCCAAAGGCATCACCTCGGATTCGGCCAACACCCGCAGTAAACGGCTTTGCAGGGCCAGCGGCATATCGCCGATCTCGTCCAGGAACAGGGTGCCTCCATCAGCCGCCTCGATCAAACCCGTGCGACCACGTGCAGCACCGCCGGTGTACGTACCAGCCAGATAGCCAAACAATTCGCTTTCAATCAGGCTCTCGGGCAAGGCCGCACAATTGACGGCCACAAAATTCCCGCCACGACCGCTGGCCGTGTGAATCGCACGTGCCAAATACTCTTTGCCCGAACCTGTTTCGCCCTGCAACAACACCGGCATTTCCCGCGTTGCCAAACGCGCGGCTTTCAATAGCATGGACTGCATGGCCGCATCTGTGCCTGCCAAACCTCGCAAGGCTTGTGGCAAGGCGGCATCCACGGCTGCCCCATCCATCCCCACAGACCGGTTGCTCAACACACGTCGGGGTTCAATGGCATGGGCAAACAGCACACTGCCATCACGTGCCATAACGACACGCTCCTGCGTGGGGCGGTAACGCATCAAGGTAGGCAACTGGTCCACTTCCAGATGCAGAAAGCGCATCAAGCTCTGCCCCAACAAGCCCGCAGGATTACGCCAATCCACCCCCGCCGCCCGCGCCAGAATGCGAGCACCCGTATGCGTCATGCCCTTGATACGGCCGGAGCCATCAATCGCAATAGCCGCTTCCGGATCAATATCCAGAAACTCCGGCGACTGCGACAAGCATAAAATCCATTCCTGACGGTGACAGGCCATCAAATTGGCCAGCTCAATACGGCGGGTAGCCGCATTGGCAAGGTGCAGGGCCAAACCTTGGCTAGCCTTGGCCTGCGGCGACTGCAGCAAGGATAAATCCAGCACCGCAGCCAGCTCGCCGTCGTAATGATAGATAGGCGCCGCCGTGCAGGACAGGGGCGCATGCATATGATCGAAATGATCGTTTTGATGAATGGTCAGGGCCTCGCCCGTGTGCAAGCAAGTACCCACCGCGCAGGTTCCTGCACGCTCTTCAGACCATTCCGAACCCATATACAGACCGGCCTGCCGCAAGGCATCACGCTGTCCATCCGAGCCCAGGAAATCAACCGTGACGCCCTTGTTATCAGATAGCAGCAGCACGTAATTCAGCCCGGAGACCTGCTGATAAAGACGCTCCAGCCCGGAGCGCGCAATATTGATCAGGGCTTCGGACTGCTGACGATGCTCGCGCAATTGGGAGTCCGGCACGATATAGGCCTCGCAAGCCTGCGCCGGGTCCAGTCTGTGATGCTCAATGCATCGTCTCCAGCTGTGGACCACAGCCTGATCGCGCCGGGACAGGCTGCCCTGCCAAACAGCCGTGATCTCTTGGACGTGTGCCACATGTGAAGACTGCATCAGACCTCATCCCGAAAATAGGCCAAGCCCCGGGCGGGCGTGGCCTATCTTTCAGTGTGCCGCCATGCTTAGCCGCCGTACATGGAGGTTTTCCTTGAGATGCGGCGCAGCAAAGCAGTGGTTTTGTGGCATCTTCCTATGACTAGCCCATAACCATGAAAAGTGTATTCACGACTACTATGGTTTTTATCATCAGGAATCTTATGCATCGATGAGCCATGGTCACTGCTAAATCAAACACAATTCAAACCAAGCCATGAACAGCCAAAAAGACTGGACGAAAATTTCCCAGACAAGCTCAAAGATAGAAAGAATGGAGGCGTTCTTTTCTGGCTATGGATTTTCGCCCCATCGACATGACACCTACGCTTTAGGCATCACCCTCAATGGTGTCCATCACTTCAATTACCAGAAATCAATGCGGCGCAGCCTGCCAGGCAATGCAGTGATCATCCACCCGGATGAACTTCACGATGGTGAGGCCGGAACCGAGGCGGGCTTTCACTACAAAATTCTTTATCTTCAGCCTGAAACGATTCAGCAGATACTGGGCGGCAAACCCTTACCGTTTATCCCCGGGGGGATTTCCTCAGACCAAAGACTGGTGTCTGCAATTGCCAATCTGCTCTCCAACCTTGATCTCCAGCTGGATAGTCTTGAGGAGGACGATGGTATTTATGACATTGCCCAAGCACTTCATGGCGCATCCCAGCCCCATAAGCGGCGGAAAAAATTGAATTATCAAGCTGCTGAGCTGGCTCGACAATTCATGCTGGATACCTCCGGCCAAGTCGTGACAATGGAGCACTTGGAGCAAGTCTCGGGTACAGACCGATGGAGTCTATCAAGGGATTTTCGTGCTTTATTTGGCACGAGCCCGTATCGCTACCTGAGTCTGCGGCGCCTTGAAAAAGCCAAAAAGATGATCATCACTGGCAACGCATTAGCCGATGTTGCCGCTGCCTGTGGCTTCACTGACCAAAGTCATATGACGCACCACTTCTCCAAAGTGTATGGGCTACCCCCCGGCCGCTGGTCCAAACTGATGCTGCGCGCCTAGCAGCCAACTTGCACGATCGTACAAGACCCTTTTCCGCCTCAGTAACTAGCATCTCGCTGGACTACTCAAGAATGTTTAGAACAAGGCAAGATCATGGCGAGCCGCAACACCACTAACGATGGCCTCCAAACACACAGCATCAGGCAAGCTTTTATCAGAGTGCTTCCATCCGCTCTGGCTATTGTTCCTGTGAGCATGTTGTTCGGCGTTTTAGCGTATCGAGCCGACTGGAGCACTCTTGAAATTCTGGCTGCTGGTCTGCTGGGTTTTACGGGTAGCGGGCAGTTTGCTGTACTGCCGCTGGCTGAGTCCAACGCCAGTTTTCTGACAATACTGATTATTTGCGCATCTATTAACTGCCGCTACTTTCCTATTGCCCTCACAACTGGCAAGCGGCTGCCCAAGCCCTTTGTCTCTCGGGTTCTGGTGTCGCACATGCTGGGGGACGAGGCGTATGCCACGGAAAGAAATAACGACACTGTGGCAGAGACTATCTGCATACGACTCACCATATTCACATTCTGGGTAGTTTCAGGGGTGTTGGGAGCAGTCATTGCCAAGTCCATTCCACCTGCCTGGCTGAGCACCAATATTCATCTTGGTTTTCCCGCCAGTGTGGTGCTTGTCTATCTGTCTGCCCTGCAACTGAAGACAAGAATCATCGGCATTTACCGCAAGCAGATTGTGTTGATTGCCCTATGCATGGCCTTGGCGATCGCTTTCTATTCCTTGCTTGGAGCAACATATTTTTGGCTCCCTAGCGTAATGATCAGCGCCCTACTTTTAGATAAATGGAAAGCCCGTGAATGAAGGAATCAGTAGTTCAATCGCCGCACTCTTTTTAACCAGCCTGCTAGTTCGAGTCTTACCCGTGGCTTTTAATTTTCAGTTTCCTGATAGGCTTGCCAAATGGATGGAGACGATCTTACCGTCAGCTGTTTTTCTAAATTTCCTTGTTTATATTTTCATGCAGGAAATACAAATTGCAGCCATACCTGCTCTACTTGCTCTCAGCATCACCGCCCTTCTGGCTTACTGGAATCGCGGCGGCCTGTTCTTAGGCGTGCTAGGCGGCTGCAGCTCGTACTATTTGTTGAGTACTGTGTTTGTTTGAGATAGAAAACCCAGGTCCAGCATGATGCCAAACCTGGATTTCGCAAATACCTCAAATCAGTTGCTTTGAGGCATTTCCCCATTGGCCAAGCGGCGGTTGATGTCTGCCAGCACCTCGGGCAGATCAACAATGGTATCGATCAGATAATGCGGGCGCGAATCGCTGAACATGGCCCCAATACGCTCGCGTTCGCTTTGCAGCTTGTCGGCAGGCAGCTTCTTGAACTCATCGTAGGTCAGACCCAGAGCATTGCCCGAGCAGGTTAGTGCCACGGTCCACATTCCCGCACTGCGCCCCTCCACAATGCCGGGCCAGGTGTCGTCCACTTTGACGCAGGCGGCCACGTCCGACACACCCAAGGCAATCACGTTGGCCAGCGACTGAGCCGGGTACGGGCGGCCATTGGGCACCTCATCCGTTGCGACCACGCATTCTGCCATGTAGCCATTTTTCGCTGCCAGTTCGACCACTTTATCCATGACCACTTTGGGGTAGCCAGAACAGGATCCTACTTTGACACCGGTACTTTTCAGGTTGGAGATCACTTCCAGGGCCCCCGGAATCAGGGCCGAGTGCTCGGCAATTTTTTCGATCTGCAAAGGCATGAAGCGCTCGTAAATCGCCGTGACATCGTCGTCGCTGGGGACACGGCCAAACTTGGCTTTATAGCGCTCGGCAATCTCGGGCACATTGCACAAAGTGCGGATGTGATCCCACTTGCCCATCCCCATGGGGCCACGAGCTTCTTCCAGGGACACTTGCACACCAAACTCGGCAAAAGCCTCGACAAAAATCTGCGTGGGTGCAAAAGAGCCAAAATCAACGACAGTGCCTGCCCAGTCAAAAATAACGGCCTGTACTTGTTGAGGTTGCTGATACGTCATCATCGTTCTCCAAACGCGAAATGCGGTGTAAACAAGCTAATGGGTGGATTCCAGATCCATGAACAAATCATTAATAAGTGGTCGATCTTTTCGTAGTTCCAGGCAGCACAGGTAGTAGTCGATATAAAAAGGATGCTGGTCGAACGTGATCAGGCGGGTACCGGGAATATCCACATACTCCGGCGCTGAGACAAAACCAATTCCCAGCCCTTTACGTATGGCATGCACAATGGCCTCGCGGCTGTTCAGTTCCATCACGCAATTGATCCTGATCTGATGCTGCCTGCAACCCTCCTCAATAATCTGGCGGGTGCGTGACCCTTGCTCCCTCAGCACGACAGGCTCATCCTGAAGCTGCTGAACCGATACCCGACCCTGCGAGCCCCAGGGATGCTCTTCGGGCACCACAGCCACCACCGGATAGCGCTGGTAAAGCCGGGTGTACAAGCTTGGATCTGATTTGGGATGCGCCAGCAAGGCCACATCCACATCAAAGTCGTACAGCTTTTCCAGCACCTCGCTGGCCGAGGCAAAGTAGGTTTTCAATTCAATATCCGGCTTGTTCTGCCCTAGCTTGAAAATCAGATCCATCGCGATAGGTGGCGAGACCGCCCCCACTCGCAACAGGCCGGATTTACGCTGCTTGAAACTCTCCAGCAATTGCACCGCTTCCTCTTCAAGATCAAACAAGGGCTTGGTAATCTCGTAGAGCTGCTGTCCGGCCGAGCTCAGTTCCAGCTGATTGCCGGAGCGATAAAACAACTCGACATCAAAACGCTTTTCCAAAGCCCGGACTTGTTCGCTGACGGTAGGCTGCCCAATGCTGAGATAACGTGCGGCCGAGGTGAAACCGCCGGTATGGGCGACGGCGTAAAACGATCTCAACCATTTGTGGTACTGGTGCATGGACAAGCCTCAGGAGTGATGATTAACGACGTATGAATAGTGCCACCAGCGCACTGCAGGCACACGCAATCAACACAATCACAAAGATCAGCGAGGTATCCCCCGTCGAGTCCAGGACGCTCCCGATCATGGGCTCGGCCAGACCGGCGAACAGATAGGAAGAAAAGTTCATGACACCGGTTGCCGTGCCCGAACGTTTGGCTCCCACCAGATCGGGACACAAGGCCCAGAAGCTGGAGGCGGGTCCATACACAAAGAAACCGCACAAAAACAGCGCCACCAGGCCCAAAGTGCTATGAACCGGCAAGGTCCACATCCACAGACTGGTCAAGGCACCCAGGCTCGTATAGAGCATGATGGCCAGGTAACGCTTGGAGCCAAACAGACGGTCTGAAATCCAGCCATTGCTCAGCGCTCCAACGGCCATGCCCACTGGCAGAGCGATCGTGATCCACTTGGGATCAATAAGGCTATCGCCCGTCTTCCAGTCCGCGCCCAGAAAATGGACCGGCACCCAGACAATCAAGCCGTATCGGGCCGCATTCTGAAAGCCCAGGGACAAGGCAGCGATCAGAAGGCGCTTGTTTTTCAGAACAGCCTTGTAACGCTCCCAGGAGGACTCCTTCTCCCCTTCCAGAGCCTTGGCCTGATCGTTGGCATTGGCCACTCCCGTATCGGCCAAAGGCTTAAAACCCATATCCTCTGGCCGCTCGCGAGCAACCAGATAAAACACGATTCCGCCCAGCAGCATCAGCAATACGGGCAGCCGGAAAATCCAGCGCCAGTCCAGATGCATGACATCGATCACCACGATCGAGGTGACATACGACAGAATCGACGCACAGCCTGCGGCGAACACGTATAAGCCATAGGCCTTGCCGCGCTCGGACACACCCCACCAGTTGGAGATCAGGCGACTACCCGGTGCCCAGCCCAGCGCCTGAAAGTAGCCATTGGCGCCCCAGGGAATGATCAGGCTGAAAAAACCGGTGGCAAAGCTGGCTACCCAGTTCGCGCCACACGACAGAATCGCGCCAGCAGACATGATGCGACGACCGCCATACTTGTCCGCCAGATTGCCATTGATGGCTTGTCCAATGGCGTAAGCCCATAACAAGGCGGCCGATACCCAGCCCAGGGCAGCACTGCTAAAGCCAAACTCCTCTTTCAAGCCCGGAATCGCAAACCCGAAAGTCTGCCGCCCGGTATAGAAAAACAGATAGCAGAACATCGCGGCCAGCAGCATGCGCCATTGGGCCCGACGAAACGAAGACCCGGATGCCGCCGTGGCCCCCGACAGACTTGTTGCGTGATTCATAACCAGCTCCTTTCACTCCCCCGCTGCTGGCAAGCCAGGCCAGAGGAATGCTCTATTCATGCGGTATGAGAAGGGGGGGAATCTTTCCTCTCTCCCTTCATTCGTTTGTCTCTCGTTTTTTTATGACTCAGGCGGCGATAAAATTCTTGCCGCGTGCACCCTGCATGGCATAAGTGATCATGGCAGCCTGCTCGTCCGGCCCTACGCCATAGTCCTCAAACTCGGTCTTGACGCCCACACTGAGCAAGAAGTCCCGCAAGTGAGCTTGAGCCTGCTTGCGATCAGGGCCAAACAGGCTTTCAAACACCAGATCCCGGGATGGATCACAGCCCCAGGCCAGGCCCAGTACAAAGGGCAAGGTAAAGGAGCAGGCGATGCCATGCGGCAAGCCGTGACGCAAGGTCATTTCGTAAGAGATGGAGTGCGCCAGGGCGGTCTTGGTATTGGAAAACGCCATGCCCGCTTTCAAGGCCGCCAGCGCCATTTTGGAGCGCAGCTGGATATTGCCCAGATCCTTCTGCAGCAATGGCAAATAAGTGAGGATGTCCTGAATGGCAGAGACCGCAAAGGTGTCAGAAATGGGGTTGGCATTCACATTCCAGATCGACTCCAGGGCGTGCGACAAGGCATCCAAACCCGTTGAGACCGTCACTTTTTCCGGCACTGTCAGCATCAACTCCGGATCAATAATGGCAACGGCAGGCCAGGTTTGTTCCAGATGCAAAGAGTATTTTTTCTGTGCTTGCTGATCCCAGATCGTGGCCCACGGAGTGACCTCGCTGCCGGTCCCTGCGGTTGTAGGCACCGCAATCAAGGACTTGGCCTGAACAGGAGTAAAAGCCTTGCCGGTGGACAAGAGATCCAGCAGTTCCTGGAAGGTGCCCGTCTGAGTCCCCACAATCAGCGCCTTGGCCGTATCAATGGCACTGCCCCCGCCCACGGTCAGCACAATGTCCGTTTGCCCGGCTTGCTGCCAGAAGGACTCGTAAACATCCTTCAAGTAACTGACATCGGGATTTGGCTGCACATCTTCGACAACATGAATCAGCCTGTCGCCCAGCAAGTTCCGAATACGCTCAACCAAACCCAGCCCGCGAGCCTCCGGGAAGGTCACCAAGGTGACTGTCTTGTTGGCCGCCAAGGTAGAAATTTCATTCAAACTTCCCGGGCCGAAGCAGGTCCGAACCGGGTTGGAAAAATACGCCGTCATGGTTTGCCTCCTTATTGTTGCTAGTCATCGTAGAGAGGCATACCAAGGGCGACAAATCGATTAATTCGCACTGGCTATCGATGCAACCAATAAGGTGCCAGCGGTAAAACACCTTTTCATGAACACGTATGGATGAGTCACCCGGAGCTCAGCAGCCAGGAAAAGCAGGAATCAGGACTGCTATGATGTATCCCGATAAAACAGCGTATTAATAGATAACAAGGGCCATACCAATCGAGTCTTAGAAAATGCAAAGCAAGAAAGACTGGACGAAAATCTCCCAACCAACGTCAAAAATAGAAAGAATGGAGGCTTTCTTTTCCGGTTACGGCTTCTCTCCCCATAGACATGACACATATGCCCTGGGCATTACGCTCAACGGTGTGCATAACTTCAACTACCAGAAGTCAATGCGGCATAGCCTGCCCGGTAATGCAATCGTGATACATCCAGATGAGCTGCACGACGGCGAGGCAGGAACCGAAGCTGGATTTCACTACAAGATCCTTTACATCCAGCCAGAAACCATTCAGCAAGTATTAGGAGGCCGCCCTCTACCATTTATTCCGGGAGGGACCTCTTCTGATCAAAGGATTGTGTCTGCCATTTCCAATATGCTCAGCAGCATGGAATTCCAATTGGATAGTCTGGAAGAAGACGATGGAATCTATGACATAGCCCAGGCACTTAGTAACGCATCACAAAAAAGCAGACAGCGAAAAAAACTCAATTACAGAGCCGCTGAACTGGCCAGGCAGTTCATCCTCGATACGCCCAGTTCAGCTCTTACCCTGGATCAGCTAGAGCACGTTTCCGGTACGGATAGATGGAGCCTATCGAGAGACTTCCGTACCTTGTTCGGGACAAGCCCTTATCGTTACGTAAGCCTGCGACGCCTTGATAAGGCAAAGAAAATGATCCTCACTGGAGCCGCCCTGGCTGATGTCGCTGCCGCCTGCGGGTTCAGCGATCAAAGTCATATGACACACCAATTCTCCAAGGTGTACGGCTTGCCTCCTGGTCGGTGGGCCCAGCTAATGCACCGCTCCTAGAGAAAACTTGCACGATCGTACAAGACCCGTTTGCACCTGGATCGCTAGCATGTCTTTGGACTCTACAGACAGACGACATGGCTCATCTCATGCAATGACTAGTTCCTTAAGGTCAGCCGAGCTTCAGCCTTAATCACGAACACACGTCTATGACCTGAGCGTATGCAAGACTATTCAAAAACAAAGACTGCCCCAGACACAGATCAAAAAGCGAATGCGCTCATCCCGCAGGCTCTTATCAGAGTGCTCCCATCCGCTCTGGCGATTGTTCCGGTCAGTATGCTGTTCGGTGTGCTGGCGTATCGAGCCGACTGGAGCGTTCTTGAAATCCTGGCCGCTGGCTTGCTGGGATTTACGGGTAGCGGGCAGTTTGCTGTACTGCCGCTGGCTGAGTCCAACACCAGTTTTCTGACAATACTGATTATTTGCGCATCCATTAACTGCCGCTACTTTCCTATTGCCCTCACAACTGGCAAGCGGCTGCCCAAGCCCTTTTTCTCTCGGATTCTGATATCTCACATGCTGGGTGACGAGGCGTATGGCACGGAACGAAATAGCGACACGGTGGCAGAAGCCCTCTGCATACGACTCACCATCTTCATATTCTGGGTAGTTTCCGGGGTGTTGGGAGCCGTCATTGCCAAGTCCATACCACCTACCTGGCTCAATACCCATATTCATCTCGGTGTCCCAGCCAGTGTGGTGCTCGTCTATCTGTCTGTCCTGCAACTGAAGGCAAGGATCATCGGCATGTACCGCAAGCAGATTGTGTTGATTGCCCTGTGCATGGCCTTGGCTATCGCCTTCTACTCCTTGCTTGGCGCGACTTATTTTTGGCCCCCGAGCGTAATGATCAACGCCCTACTTTTAGATAAATGGAAAGCCCGTGAATGAAGGTATCAGTAGTTCCATCGCCGCACTCTTTTTGACCAGCCTGCTCGTGCGAGTCTTACCCGTAGCTTTCAATTTCCAGTTCCCAGATAGGTTCGCCAACTGGATGGAAACAATCTTACCTTCAGCGGTTTTTCTAAATTTCCTTGCTTATATTTTCATGCAGGAAATACAGATTGCAGCCATACCTGCTCTGTTTGCTCTCAGCGTCACCGCCCTTCTGGCTTACTGGGGTCGCGGCGGGCTGCTCCTTGGCGTGTTAGGCGGCTGCACCTCATACTATGTGTTGAGCACGGTGTTTGTTTAATAGAAAACCCTGGCTCAGCATGACGCCGAACCAGGGCTACGCAAGTACCTCAAACCCAAGCTTTGGGGCACGTCCGAGTCACTACATAATGCGCATGCGCTGCAACCCTTCAGACAGCCGCTCCTGCATGAGCGACTCCAGGCGAGGCCCAAGCAGGAGGCGCACCTGATCAAACCGCCCTTCTATCCTGTCCAGCAGCCCGTCAAGCAGCTCTACCGCCTCTTCATCACCTGACAAGCCAAAGGCTTTGGCATCATGTAAGGCATTGGCTCGGCTGATCTGGTGGCTTCCATGACTCAACTCCATCGCCAGATACTGAGGGGTGAAATCTGGATTGGGAACGACATCAAAAGCGGGCGTCAAACGCCACCGGCCCTGATCATGAAGATAATGAATGGCATGGTTGCGGGGATGATCATCGTCATTGCCAATGACCGCGTTGAAAATCATGCGACAGAACAATTCAATGGCATCCTCCTGAGGCGCACCTATCATCGTCAACGTTCGAGCCAAGTTGGGATAACTCCAGGCCGATGAGCCTGAATGACCGGGGTACTCCGTCTGCAACAAGGATGCCGCACTCAATGTCATGACCCGAAGGCCATGTTGGCGGTCAAACCTCAATGAGCGCATTACACTCAGTGCGGAATCTTCCCCAAAGCCCGTGTATGCGGTTTGGGCAAAGTTCAAGCCCACTGCCCGGCCCCACTCTTGAGTTGCATGCTCAAGACGCGGAATATCCTCGGTATCAGATGGCAGGATCGGCTTCACAAGCCAGAACTGATCTCCATCACGAACGGTTGCTTTGGGTCTTGCCCCTCCCATGCTGGGCGTGGCCATCAGTCGTCGACGCAAATGCGGGTCCACCGGAGGGCGGCGCAACTGCATGGCTTGCAGCTCTGCGCTCAGCTTTTCAATTTCTGTGATGGGCGGTGCGGACAATTCTGCGATCGAGGGTTTAGGCGAAGAGCCGACCGCCAATGCTCCCCAACGCTCCGCATTACCAGCCTTCAGAAGATAAGCATGGTTTGGAGAGCTATCGCTTAATCCGTGTTGCCTTTGAATGAGTAACCGGCCCCAGGCGTCGGGACAAGTATCACGTAGCGCATCATGCAGGCCACCGTAGCGACTCGCCTGAATTGGGACGGAGCCACTCAGCGGTAAGTTAACCGGATCAATTGACCATGGCAGACCTGCATCCCGATAGCTGGGCGCATACATGAACTGGCCAAGCTGGACTGACGAGTCGTGGATATACCGGCCAACGGTCACCCATTGCCCCGTATCAGGCCGCTGCAAATAGACGTATAGAGGCTTAGAAATACTCATCGTCATCTCTGTCCAGTCTTGCGCGCCCCTTCATATCCCCACTGCTCCAATGAGCATCAGGCATAGGCACGATGGATTCGAGCAGACCGAGTGCTGCCAGGGCAGTCAAATAGCTCCCCATCGCCACAGCCGGATCGCCTCGCTCCATTCGGCGTAATGTACTTTCCGAGACCTCGACTCTTGAGCTGAAGACTTGAGCTGTAATTTTCTGAGCGACACGTTGAGTACGAATGCAGCGCCCCCACACCAGAGCCCGTGACTCGACGGCTGGCAGGTAAAACGGGGCAGGAGCGAGTTTCCTGGGCATGGTGCAGACAACCATAATCGTTCATAGATAACCGTTTATATCACATAAACTCTGATCTATGAACGTTTTTTAACCGCCCCGCCTGACTGCCTGCCCCTCAAACAGGCTGAGAATCCTTAGCCAGCTCCGCCAGGTGTTGAGCAAAACCCCCTTCTGCTCCCGCCGCATTCACATGGTCGAAATACTCGTACCAACCACTGGCTTTGATGCCAGCCAGCAAAGCCTGGCAAGCTTGTTGATCAGGGAAGCGCCACACACCCATAAAGCGGTGCTCACTGGCCTGGTCAATATCGTGCTCGGTAGCGGTCAGAGCCAGCACCTCAATACCAAGGTTTGAGAGGCCGCCCATCGCCTCCTGAAGACCTGCCAGGAAGGTCTGGCGCTGCTCGACGGGCAAGGCATTCCACTTGGCATTAGGCGTATAAAGCTCGATCAAATAATGAGACATGAGCTGTTTTCCTTTCACTGAGGATACGTAATAGGGGCTGAAGAATTGGATATGTAGCGTTTACAGGTGGAGCAACAAAGAAATGGCGTGCAGCGCAAGACTGCAGCACTGTTTGCCCCATTTCCACATAGAACATATCATTTGATTAGATATCTAATCTTATAGATTAAGAATAAATTTCGCAAGCAATCCATACGCGTAAAAAAGCCCGAGTTCGGCATCACGCCAAACCCGGGCTTTGGGTCCCACCTTGTCAATCAATCAGGCTGCTTTGGCCTTTTAGAACTGGATACGCACCATACGCTCTTTAGTCCCTTTTTCCTTGCTGTTGCCGTCGTTCTTCACCGACACGTACAAGGCTTTTTCAGCGGGGATATATTCCAAGCTGTTGGGGTGTGGAGCCAGCTCAATGGTTTGCAGCGGCTTGTAGTTCACCGTATCGAAAATACTGACCGAACCCTTGCCCTCTTTCTCGCGCACACCGCCTCGGTTAGCGACAAACAGACGCTGGGACTCGGCGTCAAAACGCACACCAATAGGCACTTCGCCGGTAGGCATGGTTGCCAGGGGTTTACCGTTGGATGCATCCAGCACAAACACTTGATGACCAGCGCTGCGGCGCTTGTATTCACGCTCCAGATGCAGGTTACGCGCGTCATCACGGTCAATCCCCTGGTCCACACCGAACAATCGGTTCTGCGCCGGGTCATACGCCAGGTTCAGCAACTGGTCGGCTTCAATTTCCCAGACCTGATCGATGTTCAAGGTCTGGGTGTTCACGACCATGATCTGGCCCTGCATATTGGAGACAAACAATCGGTTATTGGCCTCGTCCAGGGTAATGCCCACGACGTTATAGCCAAAGCCAGGCAGAACTTTTTCCAGCTCCAGGGTCTGGGTGTTTATAACGAACAGCACACTGTCAAAACCCAGGCCCAAGCCAGGCGCGAACACACGGTGGTTTTTCTTGTCCACGACCAGTTCACGCGTCTTGTACTGGAAGTCCTCGGTAATCTTGAAACGCTCCATCATCTTCAACAAGCCATCTTTACGTGCCTGACCGAAGTCAGCAGCATTGATGGCGTCCTGGAAATTGATTTTTTCCTGCACAGGAATGCGCTTCATTACCTCGTTCTTGGCAGTATCGACCACGGCGATCGTGCCGTTGAAGCCTTGAGTCAGATACAGGCGGTTGGCGGCATCATCCAGAGCAACCCCAAAGCTCTTGGCTTCCATGGGAATCTCTTGCTTGATTTCCAGGGTCTTGGGGTCCAGCACCAGCGTGCGCGACAAGGTCTCGTCCTTCCAGTTGGGCGAGGACACGTACAAGCTGGATTGAGCGGGGCTGAAGACAATTTCCAGAACTTCGGCGGCAGTCGGTTTTTGCATGATCTGTGCTTGGGTAACGGCTTGGTAGCCCACAGGGGCAGGAGTCTTGGCGTGTACGTAGCCCGTGGACAAGGCCATTGCAACAGCAAGGTACAGACCACGAACAAGATGGCGAGTCGTAATTGGCGTCATAAGGGTAGGCTCGAGATAAAGGAAAAAGGAATTACCACTGGTAGTCGATCGACAAGTGCACGTTGCGCGGCGCACCATAGCGGGCACGGAAAATCACGAAGTTGTCGTAGTAACGCTTGTCGAACAAATTGTTTACCGTGAGCTTGGCATTCCAATGCTGGTTCACGCGGTAATTGGCGTGCAGGCCAACCAGGGCATAGCTGCTGTGGGTGTCTTCCAGCGCCTTGCCGTTGCTGGCCGTATAAGGACGGCCAGCCGTCCACAGATCACGCTTGCCAAACCAGTTCACGGTGGCGCCGGCGCTCAAGCCTTGCAACGCACCGGAGAATTGGTACATGGTGCCCAGACGGAAGGTTTGGCTGGGAATGTAGGTGTTGATCCGCTCGCCTTCACCGTTTTTAGTGCTGGCGTAGCTATAAGAAGCAAACACATTCCAGTTGTTGGTCAGTGCGCCGCTTAGCTCCACTTCAAAACCTTTGGTTTTGTTGCCAGCGCCCGAAGACACGTAGGGGCGGCTGCCATCAGGCAATAGGAAGTCATCCGGCACCGAAGGGTCCAGCACGGCCAGATTGTTCTGACGGGTCTCGAAAGCGGCCAGGGAGAACTGCAGGGCCTCCTCCATCAAGCTGCCTTTCAAACCAATTTCACGGTTAACCCCGGTAATGGGATCCAGGAAGTTCTCGTTGATGTCCTTGTAGCTTTGCGGCTGGAACAGGCGGGTATAACTGGCGTAGGCCGTCAGGTTCGGGTTGATGTCATACGTCACCCCAAAGTACGGCGTAATTTCATTGCGGTTACGCAGCTCGTTGGACACGCCAGTGAACTGGCCGGTTTTACCGTAGTTATCACGGTAGGTTTTGTAATCCGACAAGCGCAGGCCCATGATCACATTCAAGGGATCAATAATGTTCAAGCGCGTACCGGCAAAGAAACCGTATTCGCGTGTGTGGACGCGGTTCCATTCACCTGTGCGGCTGACGCTGGGCTCGGGCATATAGCCGTCCCAGTCGTAAATATTGGGGATGAACCAGTTGCGGGTATCGCTGACCTGCATGGTATACGTGGTGTCACGCTTGCGAGTGCCGTTAAAACCGAACATCAGCTGGTGCTCGCGGCCAAACAGCTCGAAAGGACCATTGGCCGACAACTCCAGGTTGTCCTGATGGCGATAGCCATTGGCGGCCAGGTTGGCGCGGATGCCAATGCCGGATCCGTCCGGGCGAACCACCGGATTCACGCCCTGCCCCAGGCCAGTAATCAGGGCATCGCCATCGTCACGTTGATGGCTGTAGCTGAGCTTGGCATTCCACTTGTTTTCAAACTCATGCTCGACCGAGAAGAAAGCGTTTTGATGCTTCTTGTCCCAGTAGGTCCAATCCGGCACCAGCGACATGGAGCGCGAAACGTCAATACGGTCGCCCTCGCTGGTAAACAAGGGCACACCCATATTACCTTCGCCTCGCAGCTTGGCGGTCTGGTAGTCGTAGCCAGCGGTCAGCAAGGTTCTGTCTGTCAGGTCAAATTCCAGCATGCCGGACAGCAAATCGTTCTTGTGGTCCTGGCGATCCATGAAGGAGTCCGCCTGCTTGCGCGAACCAATAACACGCATACGCAAACGGCCGTCTTCAGTCAGCGGGCCGGTCACATCCGCCGTCACGCGTTTGTCGCTCCAGGAGCCGTAGTGGGCGCTTAACTTGCCGCCAAATTCTGCTTGCGGACGTTTGCGAATCAAGTTGATCAAGGCGGAGGGCTCGCCGGTAGGCGACAACAAACCTGTCGCTCCGCGCACGACTTCCACACGGTCGTATAAATCCATATCCAGAGAAATAGGATTGAATGCTCCACGTCCGGCAGCACGGTAGCTGCTTTGCACGCCATCCACTTGCACATTGCTGATGTCAAAGCCACGGGCCTGAAACTGAAACCCGCCTCCCACCGCGGCCGTATTGGCCGTCACGCCAGTGGTAAAGTTCATCACATCATCGAAGCTGGTCAGGCCGAAATCGTCCATTTGCTGGCGCGTCATCACACTGACCGACTGCGGCGTGTGCTGGGTGTCCATATTCAAACGAGTAGCGGTGCTGCTGGTGCCATTGAGCGTGTACAGGCCGGTGTCCTCAGTCGCCCGATTCAGGGTGCCTTTGACACGCACGGGTTCCAGCTGAGTTGTTTCCGTGACGGGCCACAAGTTCACCGTACTGGCATCGCGCGAGTAACGAATGCCCGTGCCTGCCAGCAAAGTATCCAAAGCCTGCACCACGCTGTAATTCCCCTTCAGGCCCGCGCTTTGCTTGCCTTCGGCCACGCTACCTGCGCCGACCAGGTAGACCCCGCTTTCTTGCGAGAAGCGCATCAACACCCGGCTCAAGGGGCCTGCTGGTATGTCATAACGCTGTGTCTTGTCTGCCGTCGGGCTGCTTCGCGTGGTCGCCTGGGCAGGCGAGGTACTGGCAATAAACGCGCTACCGGCCATCAAGACATACAGGGCCAAGGCCAGTGGACGCAAAGGGGCGCAATGCGATCCTGCATCCTTGGACAGGGAAAGGGGATCGGGGCGACGATGCATAAGGAGACATCCTTCAAAAACACGGGTCAGTCACAATAAAAACGATGAACCTGAACGATGTTCTTGCGTTGATGTTCAGTACTGAGCAGCCACGGCGGGCTGCCTCCTGCTTCATTGGCCTCACGCCAATCAGGTCCTCTTACTGTCTAAAACCACCAAGTCTCCAAAACCCGGAACCTGCTTTTGCATCTTTTTTGAGATTTTTTGGCCAAAATCCGGCAAGCCTTTGAATCTGATAGGTTTTTATTTTTATTATTTATGACCATCGTTGGTGAAATGCCCTGCTCAATCAATCCAGAGCTTGCACACTGGTCCACCAGGGCATGGGCTGATCGATGCGAATCGGCAATGCTGAAGCCAGCATTTTCAGCACGCGGTCCGTGTCATGAATGGGGAAGCTGCCATAGACCTTCAGATCGGCCACTGCCTCATCTACACCTAGATAGCCTTTGCGGTAACGGCTCAATTCCTTGATCACGCTACGCAAGGCAATGTTGTCAGCCACCAGCACGCCTTGGGTCCAGGCTTCGCGCGCCTGATCGGCGTCCATGCTTTGCCGGATACGCTGCGCACTAAAGTGCACCTGCTTGCCCGCCTGTACCGTGGCGGTGTTTTGACCTTTTGCCGTAGACACCTGCACAGCCCCTTCGTAGACCGCCAGCTGCGTACAGTCCTTGTCCATACGCACATTGAATTGCGTGCCCAAGGCCCGCATATTGCCCTGCGGGGTTTGAACGGTAAAAGGTCTTTCCGTATCGTCCTTGGCCGTCTGAATGAAGATCTCGCCGGAGATCAAAACAATATGGCGAGCCTGCGCGGTGAACTGCACATCAATCGCAGAGGCTGTGTTCAGCCACAGCCGGGAGCCATCTGCCAGCACAATCTGGCTCTGCTCGCCGGTTTGTGTGGAATGGTCGGCGGCCAGGGCCAGAACACTGGATGGCAGCCAGGACTGACGCCAGCCCAGCCAACTTAGAACCCCCGTTCCTGCCAGCGCAGCCACGCTGGCCAGAACGCGACGGCGCTGATGCAAACGCTCGTTGGCCGTGTGCAATTTCTCCACCACACGACGTGAGTCCGGCGCGGTACGCACTGGCTCAAAACTGCGGCTGACTTCCTCCACATAACGCCAAGCGGTGCTGTGCATCTCGTCCTGTTTGAGCCAGTTCTGCCAGGCAGAGCGCTGCGCCGCACTGGCTTTGCCATCGCGCAGGCAGGCATACCATTCAGCGGCTTGCATCAAAACGGCGTGGGGAGGTGTAGCGGGAGAAGAAAAACTGGAGCCGTGCTTCATGAGGCTTAGTATTGAGGTTCCTGACGCAATTCGGCGACGGTCTGGCAAGCATGCAGGCTGATGCAGCCCAACATGGCTTGTGCCACGTACTTGCGCACCATGCGGCCGGAAATGCCCATTTCTGCGCCGACCTCATCGTCAGTCATCTCGCAAATAACGGCCAGGGTAAAAGCCTTGGCCGCTTTGGGAGACAAGCTGCTAAGCATGGCACTGATCTCTTCCAGCGCCTGCAAAATCATGGCCTGGCGTTCTGCCGAAGGGTAAAAGTTCACGGGTGTAGCAGCCAGAATATCCAGCCAGGCCTGTTCAATTTCCTGACGTCGCCACAGATTGATGCACAGGTTTTGTGCCGTCTTGCGCAAGTAGGCGCGGGCCTCGCCAGGACTGGTAAATTGCCAGCGAGAACGGCTGCTTAACAAGCGTACAAACGTGTCCTGCGCCAAGTCAGCCGCCTGGTCCGCGCCACCCAAGCGGTGATGCAGCCAGCGCTGCAACCAACTATGGTGGTCGCAGTAAAGTGACTCGACCGACTCGGCCGAATACACGCCTGACAAGAGAAGAACTGAAGATGACACGAGGGTACTCCGCACCACACATAATGAGAATCGTTATCAATTATATGGTGTGGGCTGCAAAATCCGCTAGCGGTGTGTATTTAGGACGACACATACACTGGCTTTCAGGCATGGTTCGCCCTCTTTCGCTGGGTTTATTTCTCTATAAGAACCACTCAAAAATTACCAAACGGCGAAGAATACAAAAAGAGCCGCATAAGCGGCTCTTTACGGTCGATGTAATCTGAAAAACTTATTCGACAGTCACACTCTTGGCCAGATTCCGTGGCTTATCCACGTCCGTGCCACGCGAGCAAGCGGTGTGATAGGCCAGCAATTGCAAGGTCACGGTGTGCAAGATGGGAGACAACTTGCCGTAGTGCTCCGGCATACGGATCACATGCACACGCTCGCTGCTGCCGATGCGGGTATCGGCGTCAGCAAACACGTACAGCTCACCACCGCGTGCATGGACTTCTTCGATATTGGATTTCAGCTTTTCCAGCAGTTCATCGCGTGGGGCGATAGTGACCACAGGCATGGCTTCGGTAACCAGGGCCAGAGGGCCGTGTTTCAGTTCACCAGCAGGGTAGCCTTCGGCGTGGATATAGCTGATTTCTTTCAGTTTCAGCGCGCCTTCCATGGCGATGGGGTAATGCATGCCACGGCCCAGGAACAAGGCGTTTTCCTTGCTGGCAAAACGGTCGGCCCATGCCATGATCTGTGGCTCCAGAGCCAGCACGGCAGCGATAGCGGTAGGCAGATGGCGCAGGGCTTTCAGGTAGTCGCCTTCCTGCTCCTGATTCAGGTGACCTTTGACTTGAGCCAGTGCGATAGTCAGCAAGAACAAGGCGGTCAGTTGAGTGGTGAAGGCTTTGGTGGAAGCCACACCAATTTCCACGCCAGCACGGGTGATGTAGGACAGTTTGCATTCGCGCACCATGGCGCTGGTGGCCACGTTGCAGATGGTCAGGGTCTGTTCCATGCCCAGGCTGCGGGCATGTTTCAAGGCGGCCAGCGTGTCAGCCGTTTCGCCGGACTGGGAAATCGTCACCACCAAAGTGCGCGGGTTGGGCACGCTGTCGCGGTAGCGGTACTCGCTGGCAATTTCCACATTGACGGGGATTTTGGCCAGAGACTCAATCCAGTAGCGAGCGGTCAGACCGGCGTAGTAGCTGGTGCCGCAAGCCAGAATCAGCACATTGTCGATGTCCTGGAAAACCTTGTAGGCCTGGTCACCAAACAACTCGGGTGTGACGCTTTCAATGTCTTGCAAGGTATCGCCTACAGCGCGGGGCTGCTCGAAGATTTCCTTTTGCATGAAGTGGCGGTATGGGCCCAATTCAGCGGCTGCGGTGTGCAGATGTACGGTATGTACAGGGCGATCGACGGCGCGGCCGTCCTTGTCCATGATCCACACTTTATTGATCTGCAGATCAATCACATCACCGTCTTCCAGGTAGATGATTTGATCGGTGGTGCCGGCCAATGCCAAGGCATCCGAAGCCAGGAAGTTTTCATTCTGGCCCACACCTACAACCAGCGGCGAACCATGGCGCGCACCCACCACGCGATGTGGCTCGTCCTGACAGAACACAGCGATGGCGTAAGCCCCCGTCAAGCGACGGATGACCTGCTGCACGGCCTCGAACAGATCCCCGTTGTACAGGTGGTCGATCAGGTGAGCGATAACCTCGGTGTCGGTTTGGCTCTCGAACACGTAGCCAATGCTTTGCAGCTCGGCGCGCAGTTCGTCGTGGTTTTCGATGATGCCGTTATGCACCAGCGCAATACGTGCTTTGCCCTTGCCGGAGAAGTGCGGGTGAGCATTATGAGTAGCAGGCGCGCCATGGGTTGCCCAGCGAGTGTGAGCAATGCCGGTAAAGCCTTGCAGATGATCTGCCTTGACCTGCTCTTGCAGTTCGGCCACGCGTTGAGTACTGCGTGCCCGCAACAACTGGCCCTGCGCATGAACAGCAACGCCGCAAGAATCGTAGCCCCGGTATTCCAGACGCTTCAAACCTTCCAGCAGCACGGGGACAATATCGCGTTGCGCTACCGCGCCAACAATTCCACACATAGCCAACTCCTGTTCATGGCCCCTTTCGGTGGGCCAACTAATCAATTCAATCCGCTTATTCTGATCTGAATCATGAAAAATTTTATGTCTATTTTTTCTTCGAAATGAATTAAAATTTCATTTAATAATCAATATGAAAGAAAAGATAAATTCATTTTATTTAACGGAATTTTATTTCATCATAGATAGATAAACATTGTCATGATTGAACTGGACGAGCTGGATTTACGCATTCTGGAGCAACTGCAAAATGATGCTTCCATCAGCAATCAAGCGCTGGCTTTGCGCGTGCATGCCTCTCCCCCGACCTGCCTGCGGCGAGTACGTCGTTTAAGCGAACAAGGGGTAATTCGCAGGCAGGTTGCCTTGCTGGACCCGGAGCAACTGGGCCCCAGCTTGACGGCCATTGTGGAGATTACGCTGGACCGTCAGGGTGAAGAATACCTGCAGCAATTCGAGCGCCTGATGGCCCCCGAAGCAGCGGTGACGCAATGCTATCGCGTTTCGACCGGGGTGGATTTCATTGTGATCTTGCAGGTCAGCGACATGACGGCGTATCACAAGCTGGCTCACGCTTTATTCACCAGTCAGGCGAATATCCGCAATATACGAAGCTTCTTTTCGATTCATCAGGCCAAGTTCGAGACGCGGGTGCCTTTACCTGCACCAAAGATGTAAGCCGGGCTCAGTTCCGTACACGTTGCTGTACCAGTTGCTGATACAGACGCAAGTAACGCTGCGCCATGACAGCGGGGTCATGCTCCTGCTGCACCCAGCGATGCGCCAGCGCTGCCTGTTGCCGCGCTGCTGTCGGATTGCTCAAAGTGTCATCCAGAGCCTGTGCAATGGCTTGTGCATCCCCTACCGCGCATAACTTGCCACGGCCATTATCCAGCAGCTCACTCAAACCGCCCGCCATCGTGGCCGTAACGGGCACGCCGTACACGAACGCATCAAGAACGCTGGAGCCCAGGGCTTCATGACGGGAGCTCAGGACAAAGCCGTCCATCAAGCGATAAGCCTGTTCGGGGCGGGCTTCAAAACCAGCCAGCTTGTAGCAGTCTTCCAGCCCCAACTGCGCAATCAGTTCCTCTGCCGCCGAGGTCTCGGAGCCAGGCGCACCGAAATGCAGAAACACAAAGTCCTGACGACGCTGATACAAGGCATGAATCGCGCGTATCAAAGTCTGGGGGTCTTTCTCGGACGTCAGTGCCGCCATCGTCCCCAGAACGTGCAAGCCCTGCGGATTCCACCGCAGCCGCAAGTGGTTCACATAGGCTTCATCCTGCTCGACGTACTCAATGGCACTAGGAATCACATCTACGGAAAAACCCAGGCGACGCGGCTCTGCCGCTGCTGCCTGGCTGATCGCTACCAAACGATCCGCCTTGCGCCACTTCCAACGCGTGCGTCGTTCCTTGGAAGTCAAAGCACTGTCTGGCTGCTGTCCGCTACGTTGCTCGACGCGTTTGCGGTCAATCGGAAAAGCCGTTCGGCGCGTAAAGACCACCCGTTTGGGCAACCAGAAATGCAGCAAGGCCAGCCAGCTCATGCTGGACGCGGTTTGGGAATGGACGATATCAAAACCCCGGCCATGCACCAGTAAATAGCGCAGCGCGGCACCCACGGAGGCGCATTCCACCACACTCACGCCCTGCTCTTTAGCACGCCTGGCCAACGCTTCATCACGTCGGGCCAATAGACTGACCTGATGACCAGCCTGTTGCATCTGCTGGATGCTCAGCAGGGTTTGCCGCTCGCCACCGCGCCAGCCGCGCTCGAAGTTAAGCTGCAGAATGCGCATGACGACGATCCAGAATCAGCCCATCCGGGCACTGTGTGCCACAAGAGCAAGCAGCAATGCTCCCCTTGCGATGCAAAGGGAGAAATACCGAAGATGGGCTAACACACATCAAGATTTGCGAACCGGACGCTTCCAGCCGGACACGCTGCGCTGTTCCGAACGCGACAAGGTCAGCTGATCATCCGGTGCATTGCGCACCAGGGTCGTACCCGCGCCAATCGTTGCGCCACGGCCTACCGTCACCGGAGCCACCAGCTGCGTATCCGAGCCGATGAAGGCATCGTCACCAATCACGGTGCGGAACTTGTTCACGCCATCGTAATTGCAGGTGATGGTGCCTGCGCCAATGTTCACACGCTGCCCCACATCGGCATCACCGATATAGGCCAGGTGATTGGCTTTGGAACCTTCGCCAAGCTGGGTGTTCTTGATTTCCACAAAGTTGCCCACGTGGGTGTGATTGGCCAGAACAGCACCAGGGCGCAGACGGGCGTAAGGGCCGATACGGGCTTCTTCGCCAACCTGGGCTTGTTGCAGATGGCTGAAAGCCTCGATTTGCGTACCGGCACCAATCGTCACGTCACGCAGCACGCTATGCGGGCCGACACGCACGCCGTCTTGCAACACAACCTTGCCTTCAAACACGCAACCCACATCAATGAACACATCACGGCCACACTCCAGTGTGCCGCGCAGATCAAAGCGGGCCGGATCGGCCAAGGTCACGCCTTTTTCCAGCAGACGGCGAGCCTGTTCTGCTTGCCACAGACGCTCCAGCTCGGCCTGTTGAATGCGGCTGTTCACACCCAGGGTTTCCCAACCAGCAGCTGGCTGAGCAGCTTGCACGGGCACGCCATCGGCAACCGCCAAGGCAATGATGTCGGTCAGGTAGTACTCGCCCTGAGCGTTGTCGTTGGTGATGCGGGTCAGCCAATCTTTCAGGCGCGCCGTCGGGGCTACCAGAATGCCGGTATTCACTTCTTTCACGGCACGCTCGGCTTCGCTGGCATCCTTGTGCTCGACAATGCGTTGTACGGTGCCGTCTGCACCGCGAATGATGCGGCCGTAGCCGGTAGAGTCTGCCAGTGTTTCGGTCAGCACGGCCACGCCTTGGCCACGCGCTTGCAGCAAGCGGCGCAAGGTGTCAGCCTGGACCAGAGGAACGTCGCCATACAGAACCAGCGTGGCGTCATCTTCCTGATCGCCACCGACCAGTTCAGGCACGGCCTGTTGCACTGCATGGCCCGTACCATGCTGAGGTTGTTGCAAGGCAAAGGCCAGCTCGGCCTGTGCGAAGGTTTGCTGAACGCGCTCGGCGCCATGACCCACCACGACCACAACTTTTTCCGGCTCCAGTTCACGTGCGCTGTCGAGCACGTGGGCCAGCATGGATTTGCCGGCGATAGGATGCAGTACTTTGGGCAGGTCAGACTGCATACGCTTGCCCATGCCTGCTGCCAGAATCACGATATTAAGCATAAAAATTTACCTACAAGGTTGGTCGATCAGTTCTTTTTGGTACTGCTTTTGGTGCTGCGCGTGGCGGTTTTTTTAGCCGCCGTCTTGGTGGCCGCCTTGGCCGCAGTTTTAGTGGCGGCTTTCGCTGCCGTTTTTACCGGCTTGGCTGCTGCCGGAGCACTGGTCTTGGCCGAAGTCTGGGCATTGGCAGCTGCCGGTTTGGAGGATTTGGCCGACGAGCCTGCCGCTTTAGCCTTGCTCGCCTGCTGACGATAATTTTCCACCTGCTGCATTGATGCGGCTGTGGCGGTCGCCATGGCATCAAACTGCTGTTGCAGCATGTTCCACCACGCTTGCGCAGCGGGATTGCCTGCACCGGCTTCCTGCTGAGCACCGGGCTGTTTATCTTTGGGGCTGTCCTGCTTGGCAGCCGCTTCAGGCTGTGGCGCAGCCTGTTGAGACTGTGGCGAGGGCTGAGCCGCTGCTGACTGGGATGCCGTATGCGCGGCCGCCTCCGGCTTGCTGGCCTGCGCCTTGGCACCGGCTGCATTATCTGCACCCGCAGCACCCGCTGCCATGGGATTGAAGGCCATAAAGGCTTCAAAGGGATTTTTCCCGCCCGCAGCCTGCGTACCTTGCTGTGCCATGGTCTTGATAGCCGCCAAGGTGGAGCGCTGAATCTCCAGACCCTGGATAGTCGTGCTCAGCATGGACAGGTTCAGCTGCAACCAGCTTTCCACGGCACGCAAGTCACGAATACGACGATCCAGATCATCGGGGGACAAGCTGGGCATCATGCCCGAACTCAAATCGCCCGCACCACCGCTGGCCATGTTTTTCCAGGCCTGCGCCATCATGTCCATGCTGCGCAGCAAGGGATTGTTGCCGCCGCCCAGGGCATTGAAATCAGGTATACCAAAAGGATTCGGGTTCATGCGTAGCTCCCATCGGGTTGGTGCCTGCCCGGTGATTCCCAGGTTCAGGCCAGCTGTTCCAGATGCTGCTTGATGCTGTCGATCAGCACCACTTGCGCTTCCAGGGTGAACAAATCTGCTTCTATCATTTGCCAGGCTTCATCCAGCGTCAATAAGCGAAACTCACTAACCTCGCCGTCCATATTGCAGGGCCGTACATCGTCGGCCAGCACGCAATCGCTAACCAGAGCATTTTCCACTTGGTAGCCTTCCGGCAGGCGACGGTGCATGCGCAAGGACACACGCAAGGGGGTGCAATTGTCCAGCACGGACTCGGCCAACCCCGCTTCTTCATAACTTTCGCGTATCAGAGAGGTATGCAGCGATTCACCACTGACCGCCAATCCACCGACCAGCGTGTCCCACATATTCGGGTCTGTTGACTTGGTGGGTGAACGACGTGCGGCCCAGATACGGCCGTCTGTGGACCAACCATTCAAATGCACGGCTTGCGTCAAAAAGCCCAAGGGCCGTACCGCACCGCGTTCAATGCGCGACAGGCACTGCCCTTCTCCGACCACGTCCAGCAACTCGTCACGCCAGGCCCGAATGCAACCGCCTTCCTGCAAACGCAAGGCGACCTGATCCAGGACCTGAGCCAAGCTCAATTCCTGGCTGGGGCAATCGCTCAGACGCAAGACATCTTCTTCAATCGAGACCCCTGGCAAAGGCTCGATACAACGAGCAGCCTTGGGGGTGATCCATCCGGCAACGCGCCCATCAACAGTGACAGGACGGCTGCCAGGCGGGGGCAATTGTTGCAGCTGACTGGTCAAGCTGGCCATGCGCTGACGCAGGGCCTGAGTAAGTGATCGGTTCTGGAACAAAGTCATAGTCCGCGATTGTAATTCAAGCCTTGTCCCATTACGGCTTTTGTAGCGTTTAGTCCAACCTTGTCTTCTAGGGACATACCCTGCCCTTGAAGGCTAAAGCAAGTTCTATATAATTTCCGTGAACAGATAAGCTACTAAAAACTTCGAGCGGACCAGCACTTAGCTGCGACAAGCCCGCCACTGCAACACAGCAGTTTCTTCCAGCGTTGGATTTTTCGGAGCGTTGACGCAGCCGAACCCCGGTTTGGCATGGCAACACCAAAAGAGGGACAACAATGAAGATGTGGAGAAGTTTATTTGCTCTGACCGCCTGTTCGACGGCAGGGCCAAGCCTGGCTCAGATCACCCACATGGAGGGTGGTCCCCGTGTCAATCAGCTCAATTTGCATAACGGGGTTACCCCCATCGCCCAGGACATTGCCTGGCTGCATTGGATGATGCTGATCATCTGTACCATCATCTTTATTGGCGTGTTCGGCGTGATGTTCTATTCCATCATCCGGCACCGCAAGTCCAAGGGCGCGATTGCCGCCCGCTTTCACGAACACCTGGGTGTGGAAGTGGCCTGGACCATCATCCCTTTCCTGATCGTGATCGGCATGGCACTGCCTGCCACCAAAACCGTGGTGGCCATGAAGGACACCAGCAGCGCCGACCTGACCGTCAAGGTCACTGGCTATCAGTGGAAATGGGGCTACGAGTATCTGGACGGTCCGGCCACGGGTGTGAAATACCTGTCCAACCTGTCCACCCCGCGCGCCCAGATTGAAGGCCGCGAACCCATTGGCCCGAACTATCTGATGGAAGTGGACAAGCCACTGGTCGTGCCGGTTAACAAGAAAGTGCGCGTCATGCTGACGGCCGAGGACGTCATCCACTCCTGGATGGTGCCCGAGTTTGGCGTCAAGCAAGATGCCATCCCTGGCTTTTTGCGCGATACCTGGTTCCGTGCGGACAAGGTCGGCACCTACCGCGGTCAATGCGCCGAGCTGTGTGGCAAGGACCACGCCTATATGCCCATCGTGGTGCAAGTGATGGCGCAAGAAGACTACGACAAGTGGGCCCAGGAGCAAAACGACTTGATGACGGCTCAGGCCGACGATCCCAATAAAGAGTGGACCAAGGACGAATTGACCGAGCGCGGCAAACAGATCTTTGCGCAGAACTGCGTGGCTTGCCACCAGGCCAACGGCAAGGGCGTGCCCGGCACCTTCCCCGCTCTGGATGGCGATACGAAATTTGTGCTCGCCCCCAAGAAAGGCCAGATCGACACGGTGTTGAATGGTCACCCTGGCACCGCGATGGCCGCCTTCCGCAATCAACTGACCGATGTACAGATTGCTGCGGTCATTACCTACACACGCAATGCCTGGGGCAACGCTGGCAAAGGGCCTGACCCTGTCGTGATGCCCGCCGACGTCAAGGAACAGCGCTAATTTTGCGCGCGCCGCCTATCACACTATCAATCTATCCCTGACTACGGCCAGGGGGAGTGCAGCAAGGAGTCAAGCATGAGTAGCGTCACCGTCGACCATGTAGCGAACCCGAGCGGACATGATGATCACCATCATGCCCATGCCACCCCTAGCGGCTGGCGTCGCTGGCTGTTCGCCACCAATCACAAGGACATCGGGACCATGTACCTGATCTTCTCCTTTGTGATGTTGCTGGAGGGCGGCGTGCTGGCCTTGCTGCTGCGTACCGAACTGTTCCAGCCGGGCCTGCAGTTTTTCCGGCCAGAGCTGTTCAACCAGTTCACCACCATGCACGGCCTGATCATGATTTTCGGCGCGATCATGCCGGCTTTTGTGGGCTTTGCCAACTGGATGATTCCGCTGCAAATTGGCGCATCGGACATGGCTTTTGCCCGCATGAACAACTTCAGCTTCTGGCTGCTGCCCGTAGGCGCGATTCTGTTTACCGCGTCCTTCTTTGTGCCTGGCGGCGCGCCTGCCGGTGGCTGGACCATGTACGCCCCGCTGTCCTTGCAAATGGGACCAGGCATGGACTTCACGATTTTCGCGGTCCACATTCTGGGCGCGTCCTCCATCATGGGGGCCATCAATATTGTGGTGACGGTATTGAACATGCGCGCGCCTGGCATGACGCTGATGAAAATGCCGCTGTTTTGCTGGACCTGGCTGATTACCGCTTATCTGCTGATTGCCGTGATGCCCGTGCTGGCCGCTGCCGTGACCATGCTGCTGACGGACCGTCACTTCGGTACACACTTCTTTAACGCCGCCGGTGGTGGTGACCCGGTTCTGTACCAGCACATCTTCTGGTTCTTCGGTCACCCCGAGGTCTACATCATGATCTTGCCGGCCTTTGGCATTGTCTCTGCCATCGTACCTGCCTTCTCGCGCAAAGCCCTGTTTGGCTATGCCTCCATGGTGTACGCCACCGCCGCCATCGCGATTCTGTCCTTCCTGGTGTGGGCCCACCACATGTTCTCCACGGGGATGCCGGTAACCGGGCAGCTGTATTTCATGTATGCCACCATGCTGATCTCCATTCCGACCGGGGTGAAGATCTTCAACTGGGTAGCCACCATGTGGCGCGGCTCGCTGTCCTTTGAAACGCCCATGCTGTTTTCCATCGGCTTTATCTTCGTGTTCACGATTGGCGGCTTTACCGGCCTGATCCTGGCCGTGGCCCCGATTGATATTGCGGTACACGACACCTATTACGTGGTGGCCCACTTCCACTATGTGCTGGTGGCCGGATCGCTCTTTGCCCTGTTTGGCGGTGCCTACTACTGGCTGCCCAAATGGACCGGCCGCATGTACAACGAGCGTCTGGGCAAGATCCACTTCTGGTCCACCATGATCTCGTTCAACGTGACCTTCTTCCCCATGCACTTTCTGGGTCTGGCGGGCATGCCACGTCGTTATGTGGACTACGCTGGCCAGTTCACGGACTTCCACCAGATTGCCACCATTGGCGCCTTCTGGTTCGGCCTGTCGCAACTGCTGCTGATCTACATCGTGATCCAGGCAGCGCGTGGCAAGGGTGAAGTGGCCAGCGCCAAACCCTGGGAAGGTGCCGAAGGTCTGGAGTGGACTGTTCCATCGCCCGCTCCGCACCACACCTTTGAAGTACCCCCTGTCGTCAAGTAACACTGGAGGATCGCCGTATGACCCCCGAACAACGCCGTCGCAACCGCCGTCTGGGATTGCTCCTGGCCGTGTTCGTCATTGCCGTCATGGCCTGGACCTTTCTAAAAGGCAGTCAATTTTTAGGACAGTGATATGGATGACGATTTTCGGGACCTCACACGGCGCAAGCTCAGTTTTTTCCAGACATTGAAAGCCATTGCCTGGGGATTTTTTGGAGTCCGTCGTGGCCGCGACCATGAGCAGGACATTGCCAAGATCAATCCGGTCTATCTGATTATTGCCGCCTTGATCGCCACGGTTGTTTTCGTTGTGGGCCTGATTATGGTGGCCCGCTGGTTCATTGGTCAGGCCAGCTGAACCCTGGCCGGATACTGCGCCCAAGGGCACATGACCCGAAGGAGAACACTATGCATGTCGAGACTACGGCTCACCCGTCCAAGGCGCCGTATTACTACGTCCCCGGCTTGTCGGGGCATCCGGTACGCGCCAGCCTTTCCCTGTGCCTGACGCTGTTGGGTGCGGCGACCTGGATCAATAACTGGCCGGGCGGCTTCTGGGTGTTTCTGGTCGGGATTCTCAGCTTCTTGCTGGTGCTGTTCTTCTGGTTCAGCGACGCCGTGCGCGAGTCTGAAACGGGTCTGAACAGCACCCGTGTCGATATCTCCTATCGCTGGAGCATGTCCTGGTTCATCTTTTCCGAAGTGATGTTTTTTGCGGCCTTTTTCGGGGCACTTTGGTATACCCGCGAAATTGCCACGCCGCTGCTCAGCGACCTGGATCACCGCGCCCTGCTCTGGCCTGACTTCACCGGCACCTGGCCGAATCAAGGCCCGGCGGGCACTGTTGCTCCTTTCCAGACCGTAGGCCCGCTGTGGCTGCCTACGATCAACACGGCCTTGCTGCTGACCTCGGGCGTCACCCTGACCATTGCTCACCACGCGCTGCGAGCCAGCAAGCGTAGTAGCGCTATTTTCTGGCTGTTCATGACGGTTGCGCTGGGCTTTGCCTTCGTGGCCTGCCAGGCTTACGAATACATGCACGCCTATGCCGAACTGAACCTGAAGTTCACTTCCGGCGCTTACGGAGCCTTGTTCTACATGTTGACGGGCTTTCACGGTTTTCACGTGATTATCGGTGCCACCATGCTGACGGTGATGCTGATACGGCTGATGCGCGGGCACTTTACCGCCGAGCACCACTTTGGTTTTGAAGGGGCCGCCTGGTACTGGCACTTTGTGGACGTGGTGTGGCTGGGCTTGTATCTGTACGTGTACTGGTTCTAGCCATTCATGCTCCAGGCCCGTGTCTTCGGGCCTGGGTTTTTACTTCAAGCCAAAGGCACGCCAGTGCTTTCAATCCAACCCAGATGATGGGCCAGCAACACAAACAGGAACAGGGCCACGGACAAGCCCACTCGCCAGGTCAGGGCATAGGCCATGCGATTGGAATTACCCCGGTCCCGCATCAAATACACCAGGGCCGAACCCAGCGAAACAATAATCCCCAGAAACACGATCAGGACTAGCACACGCATTACGTCTCCCCCGCTTCAGGTTGAATGGATGTCCAGCAACAATTCTCGTTCTTCTTCGACTCGATCCCTGCTTGCCCTGGTTTGTCTGGGTTTGCTGATGCTGCTGTTCATTAGCCTGGGGCGCTGGCAACTGAGCCGCGCGCAGGAACGTCAAAGCCTGGCGCAACAAATAGAACAAGGCCGCCAGCAAGCTCCCCTTCATATTGATTCCCAGGCCAGCCTGGATAAAGGTGCCTTATGGCAGTCTGTCGCGGTGCACGGCTCCTGGCGCAGTGAGTTAACTGTACTCCTGGATAATCGCAATTTCAAAGGTAAGCCGGGCTACTGGATTGCCACCCCTTTTGTGCTGGATGAGGGCGATTTGGCGGGCTCCAGCCTGCTCGTGCTACGTGGTTGGCTGGCTCGCGTACCGGGGCAAACCCCTAGCGTTCCGGCTGCTCCTTCCGGCTCCGAAACCATTTCCGGCGAGTTGATGGAGCGCGTACCGCGTCTGTTTGAGCTGGGTAGCAGCCCCTTGCCTGCACACTTGCCCGACCCGTCTGGCACGCCCCCCGTCGTGCAGAACCTGGCCCTGGAAGATCTGCGCAGCCGCATTGATCTGCCTGTGCTGCCGCGCGTGCTGGCCCAGACGGCTCCCGCTTCGGAGCTGCAAACCAATTGGCCCGACCCGAATATCGACTTTGAAAAGAACCGTGGCTACGCACTGCAATGGTTCGGTTTTGCCCTGATTGCCCTGTGTGCCTGGATCGGTGTAGCGTGGAAATGGCTGCGACGCTCCAGACTCAACTCTGCCCCTACAAGGAAAACCTGACGTGGACACGACTCAACCCCCTACCCGCCCGCGTTCCATGACTCCGCTGTATCTGCTGCTGGCGATCAGTCTGGCGCCGGTACTGTTTGCACTGGCTGCCTACTACATGCCATCACTGGGACTGCGGCCAGACGAGAGCAATGCCTACGGCCAGTTGATTCAGCCTCAACGCAGCGTGCCTGAACCTGCCGCACTGCCCCTGCGCAATCTGCAAGGCGAGGCCTTTGATCTGCAATCGCTGCGAGGCCGCTGGGTGCTGGTCAGTGCCGATGAAAGCGCCTGCCCCGAAAGCTGCGTGCGCAAGCTGTTCATTCTGCGCAACTCCCACGCCAGCCAAGGCAAGAACGTGGAACGCCTGGCACGCGTCTGGTTTGTGACTGACCAGGGCCAGCCAACCGAGCAAATTCTGGAGGCCTATCAAGGTACGCATATGCTGCGCGCCGATCCGCGCCAGCTGGCCGAATTTCTGACTCCTGACGCTGCTGGCAAGGCCCCCGAACAAGCCGTCAAGAATGGCATGTGGATCATCGACCCCAATGGCAACTTGATGATGCTGTTCCCCGGCGATGCCGACCCGCTCAAGGTTCGCACCGATATACGCAAACTGCTGAACAATTCACGCATCGGATAAGTTTATGGCCGATATCCGCCAACGCTACCGCAAGCTGGTTTACCTGACTTGGTTCCTGACCCTGGACCTGATCATGTTCGGCGCGTTTGTGCGTCTGACAGATTCGGGCCTGGGTTGCCCGGACTGGCCCGGTTGCTATGGCAAGCTCACGCCGCTGGGCGCGGGCGCACATATCGAACAAGCCTATCAAGCCATGCCCTATGGCCCGGTCAGTTGGGGCAAGGCCTGGATTGAAATGATCCACCGCTACGTGGGCGCGGCTTTGGGCATGCTGATCATTGCCATTGTCTGGATGGCATGGCGGCATCGCCATACGCTGGGGCATTCGGCCAGGCTGGCGGCTTTCACCTTACTGGCTGTGTGCGTGCAAGGGGCCTTTGGTGCCTGGACCGTCACTCACAAGCTGATGCCCATTATTGTCACCACTCACTTGCTGGGTGGCATGAGCGTACTGGCCTTGATGACCTGGCTGGCCGTGCGCGAAAACCCAGGACCGCCAGTCTCACCTGTAACCCGCCGTTGGCGACCCTGGCTGATCGGGGCCTTTATCCTGCTGACGATTCAGATTGGTCTGGGTGGCTGGGTCAGCACCAACTACGCGGCGCTGGCCTGCATGGACTTCCCGCAATGCCACGGTCAATGGATACCGGAGATGGATCTGCACGGCGGGTTCTCGCTGTTTCGCGCGTTGGGCGAGCTGCCTTCCGGTGAGATGATTTCCCAGGCCGCGCTGACCGCCATCCATTGGGTCCATCGCAATATGGCCTTTCTGGTGTTTCTGGTTCTGGGTTCCGTTGCGTGGAAATTACGCGCCGATCCCATCTTGCGTCGCCCCGCGACTTTGGTGCTTTTGCTGCTGCTGGCCCAGCTCATCACGGGGTTAACCACGATCTTTTTCCAATGGCCTCTTTTGATTGCCGTCCTGCATAATGGGGGAGCTGCCGGTCTCGTTTTATGCTGCGTCACCCTGTTGGTACGGCTTTCCCGCAAGTCGACTGTCCCCCAAGGAATACAGTATGACAAACACCGCTACCCTGGCTCCCGCCTCGCTCCTGCGCCAGTATCTGGTACTGACTAAACCCAGAGTCACCCAGCTGGCTGTTTTCTGTGCCGTTATCGGCATGTTTCTGGCTGCTCCCGGCCTGCCCGATCCGGGCACCGTGGTCGCGGGTACGCTGGGCATATGGATGCTGGCGGCTGCCGCCTTTGCCATCAACTGCCTGATCGAAAGCCAGATTGATGCCCGCATGTTGCGCACCGCTCGACGCGGTACGGCACGCGGTACCATTACCCCGCCGCAAGTGCTGGCCATGTCCGGTTTGTTGGGCGGCATGGGCATGCTGGTGCTGTATTACTGGGTGAACCCGCTGACCATGTGGCTGACCTTGGCCACCTTCATTGGTTATGCGGTGATCTATACCGTGATTCTCAAACCCCTGACCCCACAAAACATCGTCATCGGCGGTTTGTCCGGTGCCATGCCACCTGCTTTGGGCTGGGCCGCCATTGCCAACGCCGTACCGGCTGAGGCCTGGTTGCTGGTGCTGATCATCTTCATCTGGACGCCGCCGCACTTCTGGGCCCTGGCGCTCTACCGTCAACACGACTACCAGCGCTCCGGCCTGCCCATGCTACCCGTCACCCACGGCAAGACCTTTACGACGCTGCATGTGCTGCTCTACAGCTACATCCTGATGGCCTCCAGCCTGCTGCCCTTTATCATCCGCATGAGCGGGCCGTTGTACCTGGCTGCGGCGATCTTGCTGGGCGCACGCTTCATTCAATACGCCCACCAACTGCACCGCAACTACAGCGATGAACTGTCTCGCAAGCTGTTCCGCTTTTCCATTATTTATCTGGCGGTCTTGTTTGGGGCATTGCTGCTGGATCACTGGGTGCGCTTGATCTGATCACGCCCAATAAAAAAGCGAGCCGTGATCGGCTCGCTTTTTTTTATGCCTGTCCCTCGGGGGGCTGCGCCTGTCGTACCCAGTCCGGGGGTAAAGGCGGGCCGACAAAACTTTCTGCCTCGCTCAAGGCATGAGCCAAACCAAACAGCGGTGGCAGTTCCTCATGTTGGCGTTGGCCGGACTCGAACTCCTGCCACACTTGATACGCGCGTTGGCGCTGTCGCACCACGGCCTCGATCTTTTCACTGAAGATGGGATCTTTGCCGCGCAAGGTATCGAAATCACGCTCAGTCAGCATCAGCAAGCGGCTATAGCCCAGGGAGCGCACTTCACCAACGTGGTCGCTATGTTCCACGACATTGACTTCACCAATCGTTTGCCCTGTCCCCAGTTCCACCAGGCTACCATCAGGCAAAGTCAGCTCCAGCGCCCCGGACGCCACAAAGAACATGACACGCATGCCACCATAACGAAGATGAATTTTCTGGTCTGGCAGCGCCAGACGTGGGCGTAAACGTCGCGCCAGCTCCTTCTTGGCTTGCTCGGAAATGCCATCGAACATGGGTACCTGGGCAATCAGTTCCATGGCGCTCATGGTCATGTCCAGCGTGGGACGCTCGTCCAGATAACGCCAGCGTTGTGTGATCTGCTTGACCAGATCAGCGTACATCTCGCTGGTAATCAGAGAGTGGGACAACATGGTGCGGTAGTGGGCGCGTTCTTGCGAAGCGGCGACGCGCGCCAAATAGGACTCTTGCAGCCACTGCGCGAACACCGGGTATTGCAGCGTCAAGGAATGCAAAGCGTCTTCCAGTTGAGACAGACGCAACTTGTGAGCCTGCACAATCGTGCCCGTAGCCTGTTGTCCCAGTAAAGGAGCCAGCTCGGTTTCGGCAAAGCGTATCAGACGCTGGGCCACCGAGCGCTTGGCGATCAGGTTCGAGAAACGCTTGTCCAGTTCCCGCACCAGCCAGCCTTGCAGGCCAAACAGATAGTGCAAGCGCAAAGCAGACCGGAAACCTCGAGAATAGCGCAAATCATTGGCAATGGCGGCCTCGAAACCGGCCAAGCCAGCCAGACGCACCGTATCATTCATGCGTTCGGCGCGGCTCAACAAGGACTCGGCTGTCTTCCAATCCACAATCTGCGATTTCAGCAGTTCGTAAAACAGCTCCACCTCGCGGGCCGACAGAATCGCCATCCCCATTTTTACTTTCTGTGCTTCGGTCAGGCTTTGGATCTGGCCGGAGGCCACACCGGCCTGACTGGCATCGAACACCGTACACAGGCGCTCGATGACCTGTGGCTTGATCTGCTCTTGCCGACCCAGTTCTTCGGTCTTGTCGCGCAGCTCTTCCAAGGCCAAGCTCACAGCCTGATCGCGCAAATGCCGTTCCAGCGGTGTCAGCTGATTCAGGCCTAAACGACGAATCAAGGGGCGTAAACTGATCCCGTTCACAAACAGGGTCAGCAACACAAAGCCCGTGGTGGCCACACCAATGAACTGGCGCACATCATGCGGAATGGCGTGCTGTTCCGTAACCGCCAGGGCCAGTGCCAGGGAAACAGCGCCACGCAGGCCGCCCCACAGAATCACCACCCGATAGGGACGACTGACTCGGGTGCCAAAGCGGGTGCGCCCCAGCAAGGGCAGAACGGCAAACACCATAACGGCCCGTGCCAGCAAGGTCACCACAAACAGCAAGGCCACCAGGCCGATCTGCATCCAGGTGATTTCAGCCATCAGGCGTGGAATCAGCATGGCGGCAAACAAGAAGATCAGGGAGTTGGCCAGAAAACCCATCTGAGTCCAGGAGCTGCTCAAAAGCTCGAAGGTCGCAGGCGACATGCGAGTGCGGCCTGTCGAGCCCACCACCAGGCCGGAAATGACCGTGGCGACCACACCGGAGACGCCCAGATAGTGCTCGGATACAAAAAAGGCCAGGTACGCCAAGGCAATGGTCAGCGTGACTTCAGCAGCCGGCCAACCGCGCAAGAGCACGAACAGGCCGCTGGCCAGACGACCCATCAAGAAACCCGCGACACCACCGCCCAGAAAACTGAACAGGAAGCTGCCCAACACCTTGCTGCCACTTAATTCCCCACCCCCCGTCAGGACTGCCAACAGCACGGAGTACAAGGCAATGGAAGCCGCATCGTTAAACAGAGCCTCGCCTTCCACCAAGGTAGACAAGCGTTTGGGTGCGCCCACTTCACGGAAAATGCCCACCACGGCCACAGGGTCCGTCGTGGCCACAATCGCGCCCAACATCAAACAGACCACCAGACCATAAGACGAAGCCGCGTTCAAGGCGTAGCCAACGGCAAAGGTACAGACCACTACGGCCACGATGGCCATCATCAAGATGGCGCCGATATCGTCGAGCAGGCGGCGCAAGTTCATGGCCAGCGAAGTCTCGAACAGCAGGATGGGCAGGAAAGCGTAGAGAAAGGTCTCGGAGGAGATGTCAAAGGCCTGCAAGGTATCCAGGAAGTCGGACACCATCTTGGGCGCCCAGGCATGCAGGTGTAGCAAAATGCCCAGCGCAAAGCCGATCAAGGCCAGAAGTACGGAGTACGGCAGTCGCAAGCGTCCAGCCAAAGGCGGCATAAAGGCAACCAGCCCCAGCAGGCCTGCCAACCCAAAAACAAACTGCCCAATCTGCATCGCGACATCCTTTGTCATCGGCATTGAGTCGATCGGCATGTACATACGCATTCAGGCATGGGCAGGCCAGATCGGCACGGAAAATCCCCCCGCTTTCCGCATGAATCAGAATAGCGCCTTTTTCCGGACACACAGCCGCCGAATTATCTTTTTCTCGCAAAATTTACGTTTTTTGGCCTATGGACCCGCATTCAGAAACACAAATGGACGGTGATACGGCGGCAAGCCAAAATCTGCGCCAGCGCAAGTTCACGTCTGACATAACTCGTTATACTTTCGCATCATGAATTTCCCGCGCACCTTCCTCGCTGCGACTCACTGGCCCCATCGTCTGGGCCTGTGCTTGTTGTTGCTGACTGTGGTGCTGCGCGGCATGGTCCCTGCGGGCTATATGCCCAAGCAGACAGATCAGGGGTATGCGCTGGCCTTCTGTCTACCTTCAGGACAAAGCCTTCCCCCTGAAATGATTCAGCACTGGGCGGCCTTGTTAGGAGAGGACACCACGTCCCATTCGGACGAGGCTACCACCAGCGCCACCTGTCCGTTCTGCGTCATGCTGCAAGCCGCATTGACGCCCGCGCCGATTGCTATCGTCACGCCTTTGAGCCTGGGCCAGTTCCGGCCCTTGCTGCTTCCCCCTCTTAGCCCCGCTCTGGCGCAGGCCTTTATTCGTGGCCCGCCTGTGGGGCAACGCGCCCCACCCTCTCTTCTTCCTGCCTGATTCCCCGCGTTCGGCTCTGCCGCCACGCCTTTTCTCCTTTGTTGCCATCGCCCAAGCGGGTTTGCCGCTGGACGACGGCTGCTCTTCGGAATTTAGTCATGAAGAAATTAATAAACCCCGGCCTGATCAGCGCCGGTGTGCTGGCCTGCGTGCCTTCTATTGCCCTGGCCCAATCCACCGTTATTGAACAACTCAGCCCTATCGTAGTGACCGGAGTGGCTCCTGAATCCCCTTTGCAGTTCAGCACCAACCCCAAACTGCCCCGCCTGCCCTTGCCTGCCAGCGACGGCACGGACTACTTGAAAACCATTCCTGGCTTTGCGGCCATTCGTAATGGCGGCAGCAACGGGGACCCGGTGCTGCGCGGCATGTTTGGCTCGCGTCTGAATGTGCTGACCAATGGCAGCTCCATGCCCGGTGCCTGCCCGTCACGCATGGATGCGCCGACCTCCTACATTTCGCCCCAATCCTTTGATGAACTGACCATCATCAAGGGCCCTCAAAGCGTGCGCTGGGGCCCGGGTGCTTCTGCCGGAACGGTACGCTTCGAGCGCAAAGCGCCCGGCTTTACCGAGAACGACGCCACGCTGGACGCCAGTATTCTGGGCGGTTCGGCTGGCCGTCACGCAGGCAATGTGGACTTTGCGGCTGGCAATGCCTCTTACTATGCCCGCCTGACTGCCAATCAAGATCGCGCTCAGGACTACAAGGACGGTGATGGCGAACGTGTGCCCTCGCGCTGGAAGAAATGGAATACGGACGTCGCCATTGGCCTGACGCCGGATGCCGATACCTTGCTGGAGCTCAGTGCAGGCACAGGCGACGGCTATGCCCGCTATGCTGGTCGTGGCATGGATGGCACAAAATTCAAGCGTGAAACCTTGGGTCTGCGTTTCAAGAAGGATATGCACGAAGGCGTGCTGCGCAATGTAGAGGCCCAGCTCTACTACAACTACGCCGATCACGTGATGGACAACTACGGGCTGCGCACCTTCAAACCGGGAGGAGGCATGTCCATGCCTATGGCCTCCAATGTGGACCGCCTGACCTGGGGTGGCCGTCTAAGCATGGACTGGGCCTTGAGCGAGGACCTGACCTTGACCACAGGTGCCGATTTGATGCGCAGCCGCCATCGCAAACGCAGTGGCATGGGCATGCAGGACTACCGCGATCAGGATTGGGTGAAAGATGCCGAGTTCGACAATATTGGTCTGTTCACCGAAGCCCGTTGGGACCTGAACGACGCCAGCCGTTTGATTGGTGGCGCACGTCTGGATTGGGCCAGTGCCCGCGACCTGCGACCCAGCCTGGGTAGTGGCATGATGAGCAAGCCCAACCCCGGTGCGAACGAGCGCCGTAGAGAAACCCTGCCCAGTGCCTTCCTGCGTATCGAGCATGATCTGGATTCCCTGCCCTTGAGCCTGTACGCCGGTATTGGTCATGTGCAGCGCATGCCGGACTACTGGGAGCTGATTTCCCCGGCCAGCGGCCCGCAAGGCAGCGCCAGTGCCTTCCTGGGCATTCAGCCTGAAAAGACCACACAGCTGGATTTTGGTGCTCAGTACAAGGATGAAACGGTCTCGGCCTGGGCCTCTGCCTATATTGGCCAGATCCAGGATTACATCCTGTTCGACTACCTGCCCGGTGGCATGATGGGCATGAAAACCCAGGCCAGAAACGTCAAGGCCCGCATCATGGGTGGCGAATTGGGTGCGGACTGGAAAGCGACGCCCAACTGGACTTTGGGCGGCAGCCTGGCCTACGCCTGGGGCCGTAACAGTACGGATGGCCGAGCCCTGCCGCAAATGCCCCCGCTCGATCTGCGCCTGACAGCGGATTATGTGCAAGGCCCCTGGTCTGCCGGCGGTGTCTGGCGCATTGTAGCCAAGCAAAATCGCTATTCGCAGGGACAAGGGAATGTGGTGGGTTACGACTTCGGGCCTACAGGTGGTTTCAGTACCTTGTCGCTGTATGGCGGCTACAAGATCAACCGCAATCTGTCCCTGACTGCCGGTGTGGATAATGTGTTCGACAAGACTTACGGCGAACACCTGAATCTGGCCGGGAACAGTGGTTTTGGTTTTGGCGCAGCAAGCCGCTTTAATGATCCTGGCCGCACCGTCTGGCTGCGTGCCGCGTTGACCTTCTGATCGATTTTGCCTGCCGGGTCGGGCTGACTCGGCAGGCAAAACAGCTGAAAAATCAGGACAAAAAAAAGGGACACCTAGCTGGTGTCCCGTAAACATCCGCTTCAAAAGGGAGGGGAAGAGGAGAAGCCGAAGCGGATGCGCAAATGCCGAATTGCATAGGTGGCAAAAATCAGCAAATGTATTGTTTAGTCCGCGAAAATCAGCTTAAGTTCTTCGGATTCCCCCGAAAAGTTGTAACTCTTTAAAACGACTCAAGCCGCAGGCGCCAAGGCGACGCGCAGCTTCTTGAACGCCGCCACTTCGATCTGACGGATACGCTCTGCCGACACGCCGAATTCGGCGGCCAGATCGTGCAAGGTGGCACCGCCATCGTCCTGCAACCAGCGGGCGCGCACAATGCGCTGCGAACGCTCGTCCAGCGTGTCGATCGCTTCTTCCAGGCCGCTGCCTTCCAGCATATCCTGGGCACGACGCTCCAGCACGCGTGTGGGTTCCTCGTGTCCTTCATCGGACAGGTAGGAGATAGGCGCGAAATTGTCATCGTCGTCGTTGGCCGGGGCTTCCAGGGCCATATCGTGACCGGACAGACGCACTTCCATCTCGCTGACGTCCTGAGGACGCACATCGAGTTCACGTGCAATCGCGTCTACCTGGGCCGTATCCAGCGTTTGACCGTCCGGACGCATGCGGCGCAGATTGAAAAACAGTTTGCGTTGGGCCTTGGTGGTGGCCACTTTCACCATGCGCCAGTTGCGCACGACATATTCGTGGATCTCGGCCTTGATCCAGTGCACGGCAAAGGACACCAGACGTACACCGCGATCGGGGTCAAAGCGTTTGACGGCCTTCATCAGGCCCACGTTACCTTCCTGAATCAGGTCGGCATGCGGCAAGCCGTAACCCAGGTACTGGCGGGCAATGGAGACCACCAGACGCAGGTGCGACAAAATCAGTTCACGCGCAGCATCCAGGTCATCCTGGTCGCGCAGGCGCTGACCCAGCTCGGTTTCGCGTTCGGCGCTGAGCATGGGCAGGCGGTTAACAGCAGAAATATACGCTTCGATCGTCCCCAGTGCGCCTGGATTAGACACGGCGGCGACGAGTTCATTACCAGACGTCAGGGCCAAAGCGTTCGCTTGTTGTGTCATGGAAAATCCTTCAAAAGTCAGCCGGCGAGAGCACTAAACAAGGCTCTCAAACCGCAGAAAACGTATTTCAACAATCATTGAGTTTAGCACTCGATGGTCTGGAGTGCTAAAAATTTCGAGTACAGGAATAAGAGCGTCGCAGCAAGAAAAAGTTCACTACTTGAGGGAAAACTGCGGCAAATCGGTGGGCAGGACGTCACAAACAGGCAAAAAACCGTGGCTGCCTGAGAGTAACGCTTTAACGCCCACCTGAAAATAACAAAGTGCGACCTTGTTTATCCAGCGATCACAGTCGCTCGGCGTGGAAATTCAGATGGTCCTGAATGAAGGTCGAGATGAAATAGTAGCCGTGGTCATAGCCGTCGTGACGGCGCAGGGTCAAAGGCTGTTTGGCCTGCTCGCACGCCTGCTCGAATACTTCCGGATACAGTTGTTCGGCCAGAAAGGCATCGCTCAAGCCCTGGTCCACCAAGATACCGGCAGGATACGGCGTACTGGTCTTGGCCATCAGGGCACTGGCGTCGTGTTGTTCCCAAGCCTGGCGATCCTGACCCAAATAGGCACCAAAGGCCTTTTCGCCCCAAGGGCAGCGGGTCGGCGCCGCAATGGGCGCAAAGGCCGACACGGAGCGGTACTTGCCAGGGTGGCGCAAAGCCAGCGTCAAGGCACCGTGCCCGCCCATGGAGTGACCAAAGATACCGACACGGCGGGCGTCGCCGGGCAAGATGGTCGTGACCAGATCAAACAGCTCCTGGGTCACATAGCTTTCCATGCGGTAATTCTTGCTCCAGCCGGGCTCAGTGGCATCCAGATAGAAACCGGCACCGGTTCCCAGATCCCAGCCATCGTCCTCCCCGTCCACGCCAGCACCACGCGGGCTGGTATCAGGAGTGACCAGCATGATGCCGTGCTCGGCAGCGTAACGCTGGGCACCGGCCTTGATCATGAAGGTTTCTTCCGTGCAGGTCAGGCCGGCCAGAAAAAACAGCACAGGCACACGGCCTTGCCCGATAGCCTCTGCCAGGCTGGCAGCCCCTTTCTGAGCGCTGGCCTGTAGTTGCGGCGGCATGTACACAGAAAAACGCATGGGCAGGCCAATTGTCTGCGAAGCGTGTTGGTAGTAGCGCTGCCAACCATTAAAACAGCGGTGTTCGTTGAGCAGTTCCAGTGTCTGAGTCATAGCCCCCTCGTGTTCTCAATTGCAGATCCGGCCCAAAGCCCGTGGCACGCCCAAGGGCAGCATACGAGCTCTGAAACCGGGATAAAGAGTGCAGGCGACTGCCTGCGCCCTTCTCAAGCGACGTCTATCAGTACATCACCACCGAACGGATGGATTTACCGGCATTCATCAGGTCAAAGCCTTCGTTGATGCGCTCCAGCGGCAAGGTGTGGGTGATCAGATCGTCGATATTGATCTTGCCATCCATGTACCAGTCCACAATGGTCGGGACGTCGGTACGGCCACGAGCGCCACCAAAGGCAGAGCCCTTCCATTCGCGACCTGTGACCAGCTGGAACGGTCGGGTGGAGATTTCGGCACCGGCTTCGGCCACACCAATAATGATGGACTGGCCCCAGCCGCGGTGGCAGCACTCCAGTGCCTGACGCATCACCTTGGTGTTGCCGATACATTCGAAGGAGTAATCCGCGCCGCCGTCAGTCAGTTGAATAATGTGGTCGACCACGTTTTCAACCTCATTGGGGTTCACGAAATCGGTCATGCCAAACTGGCGAGCCATGGCTTCGCGCTCGGGGTTGATGTCCACTCCGATGATCTTGCCAGCGCCGACCATCTTGGCGCCCTGGATCACGTTCAGGCCAATACCGCCCAAACCGAACACCACCACGTTAGCGCCCGCTTCCACCTTGGCGGTGAACAGCACAGCGCCCAAACCGGTAGTCACGCCACAGCCGATGTAGCACACCTTGTCGAAAGGTGCGTCGTTACGAATCTTGGCCAAGGCAATTTCCGGCACCACGATGTGGTTAGCGAAAGTCGATGTGCCCATGTAGTGGTGCACTGGCTTGCCGCCAATGGAGAAACGCGAGGTGCCATCGGGCATCAGGCCCTTGCCCTGAGTCGAACGGATCGCGGTACACAGGTTGGTCTTGCGCGACAGGCAGGATTTGCACTGGCGGCACTCGGGCGTGTACAGAGGGATCACGTGATCGCCGGGACGCAGGCTAGTCACGCCAGCACCTACATCCAGCACCACGCCTGCACCTTCATGGCCCAGAATCGCTGGGAACAAACCTTCTGGATCAGCACCGGACAAGGTGTAGTAATCGGTATGGCAAATGCCCGTCGCCTTGATTTCGACCAGCACTTCGCCCGCTTTGGGACCTGCCAGATCGACCTCTTCAATCGTTAGCGGAGCGCCCGCTTTCCAGGCAACAGCTGCACGTGTTTTCATGTGGTCCACCCTCCGGGTAAAAGTAATTATGGTTACGGCAAACTCGGTCCTTCGGGACCAAACTCTTAAAGTATAGAGAGTATTTTATAAGGCGCTGCCCGGCTGGCGGCACCTTGTATGGGTAAAGACCCGTACAAATCACCTGGCAGGCATCAATACAAGGACGATTTACCCGTCAGCAACACGCCCAGGCGCAACATGCCATAAGCCAGATAATCGCCCAGTCGACTGAACAAACCCAGCCGCTGATACTGCTCCGGGTAGACGCGCGCTGCATTATGCTCGATCTCGTACTCCAGCTTGGCCTGCAGGTCCTGGGTGAAAGGCACATCCTGAATCAGCACATTAGCCTCGCGCGCCAACAGCAGACTGAACGGGTCCAGATTGGACGAGCCCACCATGGAGTAATCGTCGATAACGGCGACTTTAGCGTGTAAATAGCTGGCCTTGTACTCGTACAGTTCGATGCCATGATCCAGCAACTTCCCGTACATGAATCTACAGGCCCGATATTGCAGGAAGTATTCGGCATGGCCTTGCAGCAACAAACGCACCCGCACGCCTCGTTCCGCCGTCTGTTCGATACGGCGACGCAAGGTACGGCCCGGAAAGAAATAGGCATTGGCCAGCACCACCTGCTCCTGCGCTTTGCCGAGCAAGTACAGATACGCCTGCTCAATCTGCTGCCGATGGCGCACATTGTCCCGCAGCAGCAAGCAGGCCCGTACTCCTTCAAAAACCTGCCCGGCCTGCTCCGCCTTCTTGCGCGCCTGACGCCGCTTGCGCCATTCACGCCACAGGGTAAAGCGCTGGGTGAAGCTGTCCCAATCCTTGCGTCTGCGCCAGGCCATGCGCAGCCATAAAGCCTGCTGAGCACGCACCATATCGTCGACAATGGGCCCTTCGCAGCGTACAGCAAAATCAAAGCGCGGCCTGCCCTGTCCATTGATCAGGGGCACCTCATCAAAGTCGTCCAGAATATTGATGCCCCCCACAAATCCAATGCGCTCATCGACCACCAGCATTTTCCGGTGCAGTCTGCGCAAACGTCGCAAGGACAAGCGCGGTTCGCGCCACCCTTGGGGTTTGGGGCGATAGATCCGGTAGCGGGCACGCATGGCCTTCAACTGTTCGGCAATCTGCAAGGCATGCACATCACTGCCAAAGCCATCAATCACCACACGTACGCGTACACCCCGCTCACAGGCTCGTCGCAAGGCGTCCAGAACGCTGTGACCGCTGTCATCCAGGTTGAAGATATAGGTTTCCAGATGCAGACGCTTTTTCGCCTGATCGATAGCTTCGCAAATGGCCGGAAAGAACTCCTGGCCGTTTTGCAGCAAGGTGATTTGATTACCTTCGTGCCATAGTGGATCGCGCTTCAGACTCGGCATGCTTGCTAGGCCTATGCGTTAAGAAACCACTGAACGCCCCTTTACGGCAGCTCCAGCTCGGTCAGGATGGGGGCATGGTCGGACAACTGTTTCCAGGGGTCTCCCACCAGTACACGGGCATTACGCACTGCAAAACCACGCTGGTAGACGCGATCCAGACGTAGCCAGGGAAATGCCGCGGGGAAGGTACGAGGCGGTGGCGTCATGCGTGCGGCACCGTTCACGCCCAGCTGAATGCCTTGATCCGGCACGACCAGCCCGCTTTTGCGCATGGTACGCAGCCATTTGATGGGCTGACGCAGTCGGAAACGGTTATCGGCCTGACCACGAGGCGAGAACGAAAATACCTCGTACAGATTCAGCTGCTGCACAAAGATGGGTGCCAGGCGGTTATTCCAGTCGTTGAAGTCGCCTGCAATCAGCAAGGGCTCGTCCGCAGGGACAATGCGCTTGATGCGATCGAGCAAGGCCTGAACCTGACGAACTCGGCCGCTGTTGAACAATCCCAGGTGCACCACAATGCAATGCACCGGACGGCCATCGACATCAATGACGGCATGAAGCAAACCGCGCTGCTCCATACGATGGTCGGAAATGTCCTGGTTTTCGTACTGCAGAATGGGAAAGCGCGACAGCAAGGCGTTGCCGTGGTCCGTATGAGGGCGAACCACGTTGCAGCCGTAAGCCGTATTCATGCGCAAGGCAGCGGCCAGGGATTCGTGCTGGGCGTCCAGACTGCCTTGCAGCTGGTTACGCCCCTGCACTTCCTGCAAGAACAACAAGTCGGGAGACAGGCCGTAAAGTCCCAGGCGCAGATCCGCCAAAGACTCCCGTTTGCCCGAAGCCGAGCGGCCTTTGTGAATGTTGTAGCTAACTACCCGAATCACTGACACGCCGTCCCCCGTTCTGACTTACTTGTTTTCAACAGCCCGCAGACGAATATGCAACTCGCGCAGCTGCTGCTCGTCCACAGCCGATGGGGCCTGGGTGAGCAGACACTGAGCACGCTGTGTCTTGGGGAAAGCAATCACGTCACGGATCGAATCGGCACCGGCCATCAGGGTGACCAGACGATCCAGACCCATAGCCAGACCACCGTGTGGAGGTGCGCCGTATTGCAGCGCATCCAGCAGGAAGCCGAACTTCAGTTGTGCTTCTTCAGGGCCGATCTTCAAGGCATTGAACACTTTGCTTTGAACGTCAGCACGGTGGATACGGACCGAGCCGCCACCCACTTCCCAACCGTTCAGCACCATGTCGTAAGCCTTGGCAAAGGCCTTGCCGGGATCTGTTTCCAGCAGGTCTTCGTGGCCGTCTTTGGGGCTGGTGAAGGGGTGGTGAGCTGCAAAGTAGCGGTTTTCGCCCTCGTCGTATTCGAACATGGGGAAGTCCACCACCCACAGGGGTTTCCAACCTTCTTCAACCAGACCGTTCGCCTTACCGAATTCGCTGTGACCGATCTTGATACGCAGGGCACCAATCGCATCGTTCACGATCTTGGCCTTGTCAGCGCCAAAGAAGATCAGGTCGCCGTTCTGGGCGCCTGTGCGCTCCATCACCTGTTTCAGAACCTCAACATTGATGTTCTTGACGATAGGCGACTGCAGACCTTCAGGGATCGAGGTCACATCGTTGACCTTGATGTAAGCCAGCCCCTTGGCACCGTAGATGCCGACGAACTTGGTGTATGCGTCGATTTCGCTACGTGGCATGGCGCCACCACCAGGAATGCGCAGAGCAACCACGCGGCAGGAGGGGTCGTTGGCCGGTGCGGAGAAGACCTTGAAGTCCACTTCACGCATCAGGTCAGCCACGTCCACGAACTCCAGCTTGACGCGCAGGTCAGGCTTGTCCGAACCGTAGCGCTGCATGGCCTCAGTCCAGCTCATGGTGGGGAACTTGGGCAGTTCCACGTTTTGCACAGTGCGGAAAATGTGCGTGACCATGCCTTCAAAAATATCGCGAATCTGCTCTTCGTTCAGGAAAGAGGTTTCGCAGTCGATCTGGGTAAATTCAGGCTGGCGGTCAGCACGCAAGTCTTCGTCGCGGAAGCACTTGGTGATCTGGTAGTAACGGTCAAAGCCCGACACCATCAGCATCTGCTTGAACAGCTGGGGCGACTGGGGCAATGCAAAGAATTCGCCTGCGTTCACACGCGAGGGAACCAGGTAGTCGCGAGCGCCTTCAGGGGTGCTCTTGGTCAACATGGGGGTTTCAATATCAATGAAACCCAGGTCGTCCAGGTAGCGACGGGATTGCATGGCCACTTTGTAGCGCAGCATCAGGTTGTTCTGCATCTGCGGACGGCGCAAATCCAGCACACGGTGCGTCAGACGCGTGGTTTCGGACAGATTGTCATCATCCAGCTGGAAAGCAGGCGTGACCGAAGCGTTCAGGATTTCGATTTCGTCGCAAACGATTTCAATCTCGCCCGAACGCAGATCAGGATTGACCGTGCCTTCAGGACGAGCCTGAACGCGGCCGGTAATGCGCAGGCAGTACTCATTACGGATACGTTCGGCCACTTCAAAGGCCTGAACGTTGTCAGGGTTGACGACAACCTGCGCCAGACCCTCACGGTCGCGCAGATCAATGAAAATCACACCCCCGTGGTCGCGGCGACGATGTACCCAGCCAAACAAATTGACCGTCTGGCCCAGGTATTCTTTGGAAACCTCGCCGGTATAACACGTACGCATCTAGGATGACTCCGAAATAGTAAAAACTGCAAATTGGAAAATTCAGGTTCCAGCCAAGGGGGGTGTCCCTTTGGGACCCTCCGGCTGGTCAGAAACAGGGGGCAAAGCGATCGGCTCGGTAGGGCTGACCACTCCCATGGATACGATGTATTTAAGCGCCGCATCCACTGTCATGTCGAGCTTGTGTACATCCGCCCGAGGCATCATCAGGAAAAAACCGGAAGTCGGGTTGGGCGTGGTGGGCACGTAGACGCTGACAAAGTCCTCTCCCAGAATCTGCGCCACTTGTCCGCCCGGCGTGCCGGTCAAAAAGGCAATGGTCCAGGAACCGGCCCTGGGATACTGCACCAGAACGGCCTCGCGAAACGCCTGACCATCGGGTGCCAACACCGTATCACTGACTTGTTTGACGGAATTATAAATGGAACGCACCAAAGGAATACGCCCAAGTAGCAATTCCCAACGATCCACAACGGCACGGCCCAGGTAATTGGCCGCCAGCAAACCCGTACCAAACAAGACAGCCAGCACCAGCACAATTCTAAAGCCGGGAATCCGCAGGCCGAACAGGGCCTGCGAAGACAGAAACTCCGGCACTACGCTCTCCAGCGTTTCGATCAGCAAGGTCAGCACCCAGACGGTGATGACCAAGGGCACCCAGATGAGCAGGCCAGTGACGAAATAACGCTTGAAGGGGCGCATAAGAAATGGTGTTAGCTGGACGATGAGGAAGAAGGTGTCGTCGCAGGCGCGGGTGTGGACGTAGCGCCACTGTCCGCGGGCTTGCTGCCACCCTGGTTACGAAAATCCGTTACATACCAGCCCGTACCCTTGAGCTGGAATCCGGCCGCCGTTACCTGTTTGGTAAAGGTAGGCTGGTTACATTCTGGACAAACCTCCAAAACGGGGTCCGACATTTTTTGCAGCACATCTTTTTCGTATTGGCACGAGCTGCATTTATACGCATAGATAGGCACGACTCACCCTAACAAAAAGCCGAAACAAACTTCGAGATACAAATAAGTAGGGTCGAAACCAGCAAATTCAAGCCGGAGACCCGCTCAATCAGCAACCGCAAAGGGTTCCCAGGGGCGCTTCTGCCGTGATTTTAGCCCTTTTGGCGTTCAATCGCACTGAACTTCGCCCCGGCCAGACAGGCCGCCCCTGGCGGCCATCCGGTTCAGATCAAAAACAGGCAGGCTGCGACCAGGGTTGGCACCATGGCACTGAGCAGCAAACGCAGAGGCGAGATCGCACCATCCGGGAAGCTGCCTTTCAGAATGGAGAAGCCGGCGGGGTTGGGCGCGTTGGCAATCACGGTCAGACCACCGCCCGTAACCGCACCGGCCACCAGCATATAGCGCCAGATATCCGAGGTGCCTTCCACCAGAGAGCCCAGATAGGTCAGTGCCGCGTTATCCGTTACTGCCGTCAAGGCCGTCGCCCCCCAGAACAGCACGGTGGGCGACAAGCCGCCCAGCAGATCCTGCAGCCACCACTTCTGCAGACCGCCCAGGACCACCAGACCGGCCAGGAAGAAACCGACCATCAGGCCTTCACGCACCAGCAAGGGGTTCTGGTAATGCTTGTAGGAGTGGGCATAGCCAATAAACAGCATCAGCAGAGCCATGAACACAATGGGGTGATGCGCGCCCAGCACAATCGCCACCAGGAAAGCCACGTGAATGGCCATGACGGTAATGGGCACCGGGCGCTGCGCTTGTTTTGTTTCAGGCATACCCTGCCCCATTTCCATCAAGGCTTTACGGCAAACCAGGGTGACCAGGGTGGCATTGATCAGGACGGCCATCACAGCACGCCAACCAAAATGCGTCGCCATAAAGGCGGTGTCCCAGCCAAAGGTACTGGCCACCATCAAGACCGGAGGGGCTGCATAGGCAGTCAGCACGCCACCAATAGAGACGTTCACAAACAGCACGCCCACGGTCAAATACTTGAAACCGGCATGGCCTTGATGACGGAAATAGGCTTTGTGCAACAGCAGCGCCGCCAACGTCATGGCAGCGGGCTCGGTAATCAGGGAACCGGCCAGAGGCACTACCGACATAGTGATGAAGTAGGTGGAGATCTTGTCAGACACGGGCACAGCACGCGCCAGCACCGCCACCGTCTTGTTCACCAGTTCCAGAATCGGGCGGCTGGCGGCAACCACCATGATCGCGAACACGAACATGGGTTCGGTGAAGTTGCGGGTTTCCAGATACTCGATAGCGGACTGCAAATCCACAAAAACGGCCATATAGGCCACCAGCACACAGGCCCAGACGCCAAACACGGCCTCGACCTCGGACAACATGTGCCACAGCCCTGAGTGGCTGCCGCCTTTATTGGCCAGGCGGGCAAATACCGGAACCGAGAAGGTGTGGACGATGGCAATGGCAAATAGCGCCGTTGCGACATACTCAAGAGGAGAGGCCATTCTTCAAACCTTTAAAGCTTTACGTAAATTGCTTGAACACGGATCAAGCCAGGCTGATCGTGCCAGCCAAAGCGGCCACCACCAGCAACACACCAACCCAGATGTTGGCACGGAAAAGGCGCAGGCCTCGTTCGGGATAGCGCACGTCAAACTGCCGCATCTGCCACAGCAGATGAATGCCGATGACGGCCATCACCATGTAATACAAAATCCGCTCGTTCAGCAGAAAACCGCCCACCAGCCAGCAGGCCATGGCGGCGATGTAAAAACCGCTGATCCAGGTTTTGCCTGCCTCGCGGAAACGCAGAGCCGTGGAGTGCAGGCCCAGCTTGGTATCGTCAGCCATGTCGATATAGGCATAGATGGAGTCGTAGCCCACCTGCCACAAAATCGCGCCCACCCACATCAGGATGGCGCCAAAAGGCACCATGTTCTGCGTATCGGACCAGGCCATCAACATGCCCCAGTTAAAGCAGATACCCAGAACCACTTGCGGCCAGTAGGTAAAGCGCTTGCACAGGGGGTAAATCATCACGATCGGGAACAGGGCCAGTGCCAGCCAACGGCTGTACTCATTGATAGCCAGCAGCAGCAAGGCACACACGGCCATCTGCGCCAGCACGAAGATCACCGCCTGACGCATGGTGATCTGGCCGCTGGTCAAGGGCCGGAAACGGGTACGTTCAACCTGATGGTCGAAGTTACGGTCCGCCATATCGTTAAAGCAGCAGCCAATACCGCGCATCAACAAGGCGCCCAGAGAAAAGATCACCAAACGCCACAGGGTAGGAATACCGTCCGCTGCCTGCACCAGAGCGGCCAGAGCGGGCAAGAGGGTCAGCCAGGTGCCCACAGGCCGATCCAGCCTACACAAACGGGCATACGGCCCCCAGGATGCTGGCAAATAGCGAGCCACCCAGTCATTGTTGGGGCGCATATCGGACAGATCAGGACGCGGGGAAGATTCCGAAGCGGATGGAGATGTCATAGAGGTAAAACCTAAATCCAGGCCTCAAGCCATAGACTGAAAACAGGCATACCCTCTGGCAGAGGGTATGCGGTGGATTCCAGGAATCTGTTCATGCTCTGGGAGCAAGCAAAACGCAATGGCCGGCGCTGAAAACCACAGCGCTGGCCGGGCCAGCGCATGAAAAGACGCAGACCCATCAGTCTGCGTCCCTTGCCTGCCAAACGGCGATCAGGCTTCCTTGATGAGTTTACCCAAGATGGCGATGCCTTCGCGAATTTTTTCCTCGGGCACGGTGGCAAAGCTCAGGCGCAGGGTGTTGCGTTTGACGTCCTTGCCGGCGTAGAAAGGTTCGCCCGGAACAAAGGCCACCAGGTTCTCAATGGCCTTTTGCAGCAGGGCCGTCGCATCCACGTGCTCGGGCAAGGTCACCCAAATGAACATGCCGCCTTCGGGACGGGTCCATTGGGCCGTCGTCGGGAAGTTCTTGTCCATGGCGTCCAGCATGATGGCACACTGCTTCTGGTAAATATCGCGCACTTTGGGCAGGTGCTTTTCCAGGAAACCGTTATGTACGGCTTCGTAAACAGCCATTTGCGTCAGTGTGGAGGTGTGCAAGTCCGTGGCCTGCTTGATCTGCACCAGTTTGTCGATGATCTTGGCGGGAGCCACGATGTAGCCCAGACGCAAACCAGGAGCCAGCACTTTGGAGAAGGTACCCAGGCGTATCACGGTAGCACCGGCTTTGCGGCCCAAGGACAGCAGGCTGGGCAGACGCTCGCCGGCGTAACGCAGTTCACCGTAGGGATCGTCCTCGACGATCGGGATATGCGCAGCCGCACATCGCTCCACCAGGTCCTGACGACGCTCCAGAGGCAGGCGCAGGCCGGTGGGGTTCTGGAAGTTGGGCAATGCGTACAGCAAACGGGCGCCCATGGCTTCAGGAGCCGACACGTACTCGGGGATCATGCCCTGGCCATCGGTAGGAATAGCCACGAAAGAAGGGTTGTACACAGACAGAGCCTGCAAAGCGCCCAGATAAGTAGGCGACTCCACCAGCACCTTGCTGCCTTCATCAATGAACAGCTTGCCCAGCATGTCCAGGGCTTGCTGCGAACCGTTCACCAGCAGGATTTCGTCGGCGTCCACAGGGGCGCCTTCGGCGCTCATTTGCTCTGCCAGCCATTGGCGCAGGGGCAGATAGCCTTCCGTCGTGGTGTATTGCAGTGCCACACGGCCCTGCTCGCTCAGTACCTTGTTGAACGCGCTTTGCATTTCCTCGACAGGAAAGCCGACTGGAGTGGGCAGACCGCCCGCAAAGGAAATAATCTCGGGACGCGCAGTGACCTTGAGAATTTCACGAATTGCGGAGCCACTCAGTTTCTGGGCACGTTGGGAAAAGGTAAAAGACTGCGAGAGGGTATCCATGATTCGGGGAAGTCCTGAAGAAGAACGATTAAATACTTCATATGCAAACTTTCCAGCTTGCAATAAATAACGCAGGATGCCGAAAAAACCAGGCATCCTGCACCTTTGAATGAATTATGACTCGGGTTTATTAGCGTATACCTTGCCACCAAGCGGCTTGCAGCGCAAGTAGCTCAAGGGTTTGTGCTCGGGATTTACCCTGAAAAAACAGCCTGCCCTTCAAGACGATCGTCGCGCTTTGTCTATACTCAGCTATTGTATATACAATTAAAAATCCGTCCGGAGCCATGCCACCATGAGCCAGCCCCACCCTGCCACTTTGCTTCGCTTGCTAAACATCAGCAGCCTGCCCGCGCAGCCCTGGAAAAACGGTGGCGGCACCACGCGCGAGGTGCTTTGCCATCCCGAACATTCCGGCTATGAGCACTTTGACTGGCGCATCAGCCTGGCCCAGGTCCAGACCTCCGGCGATTTTTCCCGCTTTCCCGGCATAGACCGACACATCATGTTGATCGAGGGCGACAACATGCAGCTGATTCACGAGCAAGATATCCATGTGCTGCATCCATTCCAGCCCTACGCCTTCGCTGGCGAGGACAAGATGGCCTGTTTGTTACCGCTCGGTCCGACACAGGACTTGAACCTGATGCTGCGTCGGGGCCGAGCCCAAGGCAGCTTGCACGCATGGCAAGGACGAAACGACTCCATGAAATTGGCCGCTGGTACGCATTTTCTGTACGCACCGCAAGGCGGCTACCAACTCCGGGCCGACACACACAGCTGGACCCTGGGCGCCGGGCAAGCCCTGACAGGCAGCACACCCGCCCCCTTGTCCCTGCAACTGCAGGCCGACCCTGCTGATGCCCCGCTGGTCTACGCCTATATCGCTCCCACGGAATGAAATGATGAGCTACACACTTTGGACCGATTTACGCCTGGCCCCCACAGCCGACCCCGAGTACGTCATCGAAGATGCCTGCCTGGTTGTACAGGCGGACCGTATCGCCTGGATGGGCCCACGTCATGACCTGCCTGCGCAGTGGCAAGACGCCACTCAAGAACACAAGCTGGGAAACCGCTGGGTCACCCCCGGGCTGATCGACTGCCACACCCATCTGGTCTACGGCGACAACCGCGCCCAGGAATTTGCCTTGCGGCTGGCAGGGGCCTCCTATGAAGAAATCGCCCGTCAGGGTGGCGGCATTGTGTCCTCCGTCAAAGCGACGCGCTCCCTGAGCGAGGACCAACTGCTGGCCCAAGCCCTGCGCCGACTGGATGCCTTGCTGGACGAAGGCGTCACCGCGATTGAAATCAAATCCGGCTACGGTCTGAATCTGGAGAGCGAGCGCAAAATGCTGCGTATCGCCCGCCGTCTGGGCGAGCTGCGCCCGGTCACGGTGCGCACCACCTTTTTAGGTGCCCATGCCCTGCCCCCTGAATTTGCCGGGCAAACCGATGCCTATCTGGATTTGGTCTGCGATCAAATGCTGCCCACTCTGGCACAAGAAGGACTGATCGACGCGGTTGACGTCTTTTGCGAGCGTATTGCCTTCGACCTGAAGCAGTCCGAACGTGTTTTGAAAGCGGCCCAAGCACTGGGCCTGCCCGTCAAGATGCACGCCGAGCAGCTCTCCAATCTGGGCGGCACGGAAATGGCGACCCGCTACCAGGCCCTGTCCACCGACCATCTGGAATACCTGGATGAAGCAGGCGTCATCGCCATGAAAAAAGCGGGAACCGTGGCCGTGCTACTGCCCGGCGCCTACTACTTTCTACGCGAAACCCAGTTACCCCCGATTGAACTGCTGCGCAAACACGGCGTACCGATGGCCCTGTCCACTGACAGCAACCCCGGCACGTCCCCCTGTGCATCCCTATTACTGATGCTGAACATGGGCAGCACGCTTTTCAGGCTGACTGTCCCCGAAGCCCTGGCAGGAGTCACCCGCCATGCTGCTCAGGCCTTGGGTGCCCCTGACATCAGTGGTGAACTCAGCATCGGATCCCGCGCCGACTTTGTCGCCTGGGACATAGACTCCCTGCCCGAACTGGCCTACTGGCTGGGCCTGCCACGCTGCGCCCTGGTCGTATACCAAGGCACAATCAGCCGTGACCTGCGTAAGGAATCGCCATGAGCATCCCCCGAAAACATGAAGCGCTCTGGGCCCCTTGGGCCTATCTGGACGGCCAGTGGCAAGCGAATGTACTGCTGCGCTGGGACCAGGACGGCACACTGACAGACGTTCTGCCCGAAGCCAGTCAGCAGGCTATAGACGCGGCGGGCTTCGTCCACACAGCGCAAGGTGCCGTACTGCCGGGCATGCCCAATCTGCATTCACATGCTTTTCAAAGTGCCATGGCCGGGCTGACTGAATTCCGGGGGCAAGGCCAGGACAGCTTCTGGAGCTGGCGCGACCTGATGTACCGCTTCGCTGCCCGTCTGGAGCCCGAGCACATGCAGGCCATTGCCCAATGGCTCTATATACAGATGCTGAAAGCGGGCTACACCAGCGTGTGCGAGTTCCATTATCTGCATCACCAGCGCGACGGTCAGCATTACGCACCCATAGGCCTGCTGGCCCAAGGCGTCATGGAAGCGGCCAGCGCCAGCGGGCTGGCTATTACCATGCTGCCCGTGCTGTACCAGTACAGCGATTTCGGCAGCAAGGCGCCGCGTCAGGATCAACAGCGCTTTTTGAATAGCCCTACGCAGTTGCTGTACCTGCTGGAGTCTCTGCACAACAGCCACCCCTTGAGTGCTGACCGGCGTTACGGAGTTGCACCCCACTCCCTGCGCGCTGCCAACGTTGGTTCTATCAGTACCTTAATCGACGGCCTGCACAGCCTGCCCTCACGCCACCCGATTCACATTCACATTGCCGAACAGATGGCCGAAGTACTGGCCTGCCGGGACATCAAAGGCAGCAGTCCGGTGGCCTATCTCTATGACAACTTCAGTGTGGACGAACGCTGGTGCCTGGTCCACGCCACTCATATTGACGAGCAGGAGCGCAAGCAAATTGCCCGCAGCGGTGCCGTAGCAGGTTTGTGTCCAAGCACCGAGGCGAATCTGGGTGATGGCCTGTTCCCTGCCGCCGCCTTTCTGGCGGAGCAAGGACGAATGGGCATAGGTTCAGACAGCCACATCTGCGTAGACTGGCGCGCCGAACTGCGCTTGCTGGAATATGGTCAACGATTGATCAGCCAGCAACGCAATGTGCTGACTTCGTCCCAACAACCTTTCGTCGCGGACTACTTGTTTGGCACCTGCGCACGTGGTGGCGCACAGGCGTCCGGGCGAGCCAGCGGGCAATTAAGCCCCGGTCATCAGGCAGATTTAATGGTGATTGACCTGGAGCACCCCAGTCTGGCGGGGCTGGATAAGCAGCATTGGCTGTCGGCTCTGGTCTTTTCCGAACGCGCCCACGCCAACCCGATTCGTGATGTATTCGTCAGTGGTAAGGCCTGTGTGACAGAGGGCCATCATCCTCAGGAAGAGGCGGCATTTGCGGCTTATAAAAAAACATTGAGCAGTCTACTGAACAAGGCTTAGGTACAAAAAAATCAAATGATGGCCTGTAAGCCCTTGTCAGCAATGATATTCAGCAGCTTGAGTGCCGGGCCAGTGGGATGGGTTTCACCTTGCTCCCACTTGCGTATGGTCGATGCCGTAGTATGCAAATAAAGCGCAAATATCGGCTGGCTGAACTTCAAGCCTTCTCGCAGCCGCTTGATGTCGGCCGCATCGAACTCCCGAACTGGCGGTGGACAAATTGCGTCAAACTCGCGCATCGTCACCTTGCCGATCGCTCCTGCCTCCTGGAGCGCCTCCAGGTCGCCGCGTAGCGATTCGATGATCTTGCTCACAATGCACCTCCAATAACACGTCAGCCTGCAATGCATTCAACAAGGCTTCAGGCGACAAGCCCAGGAACACCTTCCCTACAAATTGCAGCGCTTTCTTCTCATCCGGCGTGATGTTCCCCTTGTCGCTCTTGGAGAACCCATGCAGGAACACATAACGGCTACCTATTCTGGCCGAAAGCAAGCTGCGATAGCCGCCGCTTTTGCCACCACCAGGGCGAGCTACCCGCTTCTTGTAGAGGGCGCCACCCAAGTCCACATCGATCAGACCGCTTTCCATCTCCTGAACTGCCTTGCACAAGGCAATATCAGGCAGCTTCTCGGCCGCCTGCCATCGCGCAAAGTCTTTGCGCTTGAGAACGCGCGTCATATCGACCTCCAAACTATACCCGTATCGGGCACACTTATCAATCTCTCGTCGTGGAGCAGCCAATTCGCCATCCGCTCGCCCATCCCACGCGGGCTTATCCTCCTTGTGAACATAGCGCATGCACATCGCCACAGCCATGTGACTTGTGAGCTTTATATCCATCTTGATTGGCACGCCTCAGTTGGCAATACAGGCCGTCGCTCGATAACAGATACCGTGCCTGCCTACGTAGGGGACGCAGCAGCCGTGGACTTATGTCAGCAGGGCGTAGTCCAGAGAAATGCAATGCTGGGTCGCCGTGAAGCAAAAAAATCCCTGGCGTGGGGACCCATGCCAGGGACAAGTTCGTGGAGACAAAAACAATCAGCAGTACTTCATGAAAACTAGAAAAGATCAGCCGCCGTCGCCGCCAGGCTCTCATCCAGCACCAAGGCTTTCAGGGCCTCGATATCGGGAGCCAAGTAACGGTCCTGATCGTAAAAAGGCACGGTCTGGCGAATCGCGTCTTGCACCTTTTTCAAGCGCTCGGAAGTCAGCAAGGGCGCATGAAAATCAATGCCTTGTGCCGCGCACAGCAATTCAATTGCCACAATCGCGGCCGTGTTCTGTGCCATGTCTTCCAGACGGCGCGCTGCAAAGGTTGCCATGCTGACGTGGTCTTCCTGATTAGCCGAAGTAGGCAGACTATCCACACTGGCAGGATGTGCCAGCGACTTGTTTTCCGAAGCCAGGGCCGCTGCGGTCACATGGGCAATCATGAAGCCCGAATTCAAACCCGCAGAAGGCACCAGGAACGGTGGCAAACCAGAGATGCTGGCATCAATCAACAAAGCGACTCGACGCTCTGCCAAGGCACCAATTTCAGCAATAGCCAGAGCCAAGCCATCGGCAGCAAACGCCACCGGCTCGGCGTGGAAATTACCTCCGGAAATCACCTGATCCGGCTCGCCATTCTTGCCGGGAAACACCAGCGGGTTATCCGTGACAGCATTGGCTTCCGTCAACAGGCTGCGTTCGTTCTGTGTGATCAGATCCTGAATCGCACCCATGACCTGGGGCTGACAGCGCAAGCTGTAGGGGTCCTGCACCTTGTTGTCATTGTCGCGATGCGACTGACGAATCTGGCTGCCAGCCAGCAGCTCCCGGTACAGGCGAGCCGCATAAATTTGCCCCGGCTGTCCACGGACCTCATGGATGCGCGCATCAAAAGGCGCGTCACTGCCTTTGGCGGCGTCCACGCTCAAGGCACCGGCCAGAATCGCATTGCGGAACAAGGTCTGGGTGCGGAACAGGCCGTTCAGGGCCAGGGCCGTAGATACTTGCGTACCATTGATCAGCGCCAGCCCTTCCTTGGCAGCCAGCACAATGGGAGTGATACCCGCCTTGGCCAAAGCCTGCTGGGCTGGCATCCATTCGCCCTGCCACTTGGCCTGCCCTTCCCCGATCAGCGTCAAGGTCATGTGCGACAAGGGCGCCAGATCACCCGATGCCCCCACCGAACCCTTGGACGGGATGAAAGGCACCACGCCCGCATTCAGAATATCCAGCAAGGTCGTAACCACATGCGAACGTATGCCCGAAAAGCCGCGCGCCAAGCTGGCAATTTTCATGGCCATGATCAAGCGGGCCACTGCATCGGACACCGGCTCGCCCACCCCCACGGAGTGCGACAGAATCAGGTTCTTTTGCAGTTGCTCCAGATCATGGTCGGGAATGCGTTGCTGGGCCAGCTTGCCAAAGCCGGTATTGATGCCATAAGCCGGAGTACCTTCCCGGATGATCTTGGCCACAATGGCCGAGGACGCATCCATGGCCCCGATCGCCTCTGGTGGCAGAGTCAGAACAGTCGGTTCCTGCCAGATTTGGCGCAGTTGTGCCAAAGTCAGTGCGCCGGGAGAAAGCTCGATACTCTTGCTCATTTATCTGTCCTGTTTTTCTTACTTGATCATGGGCAATGTCAGCCCGAAATTCTTGGCCGTTTGAATCGCCAGCTCGTAGCCGGCATCCGCATGACGCATCACACCACTGGCGCAATCGTTAATCAAGACCCGCTCCAGACGGGCCGCAGCCTGCTCACTACCGTCAGCCACAATCACCATGCCAGCATGCTGGCTGTAGCCCATGCCCACCCCGCCCCCGTGGTGCAGCGAAACCCAGCTGGCCCCGCCGGCGGTATTCAACAAGGCATTCAACAAAGGCCAGTCCGACACGGCATCCGTGCCATCACGCATGCTTTCAGTTTCGCGGTTGGGGCTGGCCACCGAGCCTGTATCCAAGTGGTCGCGGCCAATCACAATGGGCGCTTTCAGCTCGCCCTTACGCACCATTTCGTTAAAGGCCAGACCAGCGCGGTGACGCTCGCCCAGTCCCAGCCAGCAAATGCGTGCCGGCAAGCCCTGGAAAGCAATGCGTTCCTGCGCCATGTCCAGCCAGCGATGCACGTGCTGATTGTCGGGGAACAGCTCTTTGATTTTTTGATCGGTTTTGTAGATGTCCTCCGGGTCGCCTGACAAGGCCACCCAACGGAACGGGCCTTTGCCCTCGCAAAACAAGGGGCGAATGTAGGCAGGCACAAAGCCAGGGAAATCGAAGGCATTGGCCACGCCTTCATCAAACGCAACTTGGCGAATGTTATTGCCGTAGTCCACAACCGGAATACCCATTTTCTGGAAATCCAGCATGGCTTGTACATGAACTGTGCAAGACTTGGCAGCCGCTTGTTGAATGCGGACGTGTTGGGCCGGATCTTTCTGCGCCGCCTGCCACTGTTCCACCGTCCAGCCTGACGGCAAATAGCCATTGAGCAGATCGTGGGCAGAGGTCTGGTCCGTCACCAGATCAGGTTTCAAACCACCCGCTTGGGCACGTCGCACCAGTTCGGGCAGTACATCGGCAGCATTACCCAGCAAGCCAATCGACACCGCTTCCTTGGCGACCGTGTGTTGGGCAATCAACTCCAGCGCATGATCCAGATCCCGCGCCTGTTTATCCAGATAACGGGTCTGCAAACGGAAGTCGATACTGCTTTGCTTGCATTCAATCGTCAGCGATACAGCCCCGGCAAAGGTCGCCGCCAAAGGCTGTGCGCCGCCCATGCCGCCCAGACCAGCAGTCAGAATCCAGCGCCCGGCCAGCGAACCACCAAAATGCTGACGACCTGCTTCAGCAAAAGTCTCGTACGTGCCTTGCACAATGCCCTGGCTACCAATGTAGATCCAGCTACCCGCCGTCATCTGCCCATACATGAACAAACCGGCCTGATCCAGCTCGTGAAACTTCTCCCAGGTAGCCCATTTGGGCACCAGATTCGAGTTGGCCAGCAGCACACGCGGCGCATCGCTATGAGTACGGAATACACCCACCGGCTTGCCGGACTGAATCAGCAAGGTCTGGTCATCCTCCAACTGGCGCAAGCTGGCCAGAATCTGGTCATAGCACTCCCAGTTCCGGGCTGCACGCCCGATGCCGCCGTACACCACCAGATGCTGGGGGTTCTCGGCCACAGCCGGGTCCAGATTGTTCTGAATCATGCGGTACGCAGCTTCCGCCACCCAGTTCTTGCAGCTGAGCTGGGTACCCGTAGGGGCATGAATCTGTCGCTCAGGATCGAAACGGGGATCGTGGCTGGCCGCCAAAGTGTGATGATCAGGCATGGTGATGTCCTCCATCTGAGGTGTCTCTGGATACGCGCTGGTTCTATCTGGCAGGCTGTTTCCACACCCGAAGGGCAGGTTCTGGCGCCGACAAAACAACGGTTTTCTTGTAAGCTCATGCCAATGTATAGTCATTTTTCCAAGTTGTCTATACATATAAAAAAGAGCCTTGCATAAGCCCGTGAATGCGAGCATGGGAAGGCATCACTCGCGGCCTGGTGCACGACCTCAGATCTGGCCTGCGCGAGACTCTTTTGAGTGTGAACACGTCCTACAGGAAAGCATAAAAATGGATGTCCCCCAGACGAGTCATTCGTCAACTGAACCAAGCATGCCCGCCTACCTGCAAATCAAGAATTTTGTGCTGGAGAAAATCCAGTCCGGCCAATGGCGTGAAGGTGATCTGATCCCCACTGAACTGGCTTTATGCGAACAATTTGGCGTGTCGCGCATGACGGTCAACCGCGCGCTGCGGGAGTTGACGAATGATGAGCTGCTGGTCCGCATCAAAGGCTCGGGCACCTACGTCGCGCAGCCCAAATTCCAGTCCACCCTGATCGAGATACGCAGCATCGCGCAAGACATACGGGAGCGCGGCCACCAACACAGTTGCCAAGTGCTGAGCATGGAGCGGCTGCAGGCCAGCCCGGCTCAAGCGCGGCTATATGACATTGCACCGGGCGCAGCGCTGTTTCATTCCATTATTGTTCATGCCGAAAACGGCTTGCCTATCCAGTACGAAGATCGTCTGGTGGACGCGCAAATGGCGCCGGATTACATGGAGCAGGACTGGAGCCAGATCACGCCTAATGAGTACTTGGTGCGCGTTGCCCCCTTGCCAACCGGCTTTTACAGCATTGAAGTGCTGGTGCCGCCCGCCGGAATCGCGCAGGCCCTGCACATGAAAGAGCAGCAACCCTGTCTGGTGATGGACCGCCGCACTTTTTCCAGCGAGCAGTTCACAACGCACGCCAGACTGTGGCATCCAGGGGATCGCTACAAATTCACCGGCAAGATGTAGGCCGTAAATCTGCTCTGCCTAGAGTTTGACTCCCAAACGCATCGATCAGGCGCACAGGCTTCTGGCCTCCTGAGTCATACACCATCGCCATTTTCTTGTCGCATTGACCTGGCACGACCAACCCTTGAGCTGATCACTTGCCAACCACACCGGAACGAGCCTGCTCATGCTGGCGATAGCGGGTCAACGACAAGCCTGTATGGCGCTTGAAGTACCGGCACAGATAAGAGGGATCCTCAAAATTCAGCTGATCAGCAATCTGCCCGATCGCCAGCTGGCTGTAGGAAAGCAACGCCTTGATCTCCAGAACCACTTGCCTGTCGATCAAGGCCTTGGGACTGTCGTTAAAAAACTGTTTGCTCAGCTGGGACAGATAAAACGGGGTGATGTTGAGCGCATCGGCATAAAACTTCACCTCTCTGTGCTGCCGGCATTGCTGGCCAACCAGTTCCCAAAACCGCCAGCTGATCATTTCCTGGCGGCTGAACGGCTGGCCGCCCTGATACTCGGACGGAATCTGCTCGGCAATATGTAGAAAGAAATTCTGCAGCTGATTACGCAGCATGATGTACTGATACAGCGTGCTGGTCTGCACAATCTCGTGCAGTTGCAGCAACCAGGCCGCCAGTAAAGCTCGATCTTTCTGTGGAGGCACACACAGCGGATTGTCGTGCAGGAACACGAACAAGGAATTAGGCAGCTGATAAGCCACTTCTGACGCCAGGTTCTTGGGCATCAACAGAAAAAACACCTTGAAACCGCGTGAGCGCCGTCTCAGCAAGGTAATCGTATCTTCGGCCAGCACCAGCACATCATGGGCCCGTACGACCTGATCCTTGAAGTTCAAGCTCACCAAAGCACGACCCGACAGGCAGATCATCAAGGTCATATAGGCATGACCGAAAGACAAAGGCATTCCCACGCCTTCAGCCAGCGTGGTCTGGCCTGTCAGCCAGCTATCTTTGGCGCTGAATAGTTGTGGAATCTGATGCATGGTGTTCCTCTGCCCTTCATGGCCCGGCAACCGACAGGACTTGCTAAAAGTACCGAAACTACCAAGGTCCTGCTCTGTTCGCCAAACCAGCCAGCTTCTATTCTGTTTTCTGCTGAATGGTGAGTAAAGAACATGACACTTCAAACAGAAAGACTTATTTTACGCCCCTGGCAGGACACCGATGCCAAGGACTTGTACGAATACGCCAAAGATGAGCGAGTTGGCCCGATTGCAGGTTGGCCGGTGCATACCAGCGTTGAGGAAAGTGCCGAAATTATCCGCACAGTTTTCAATATGCCCGAAGTGTATGCCGTCGAGCACAAAGTTAATGGCCGAGCTGTCGGTTGCATCGGCATCCTGATCGGCAAGAACAGCAACTTCGAGATCGGCGAAGAAGAAGGCGAAATTGCCTATTGGATTGGCGTGCCCTACTGGGGCCAGGGCTTGATCCCCGAGGCCATGCGCGAAGTGATGCGACACGCTTTTGAAACGCTGAAGCTGAAAGCACTGTGGTGCGGCTACTTTGCCAACAATGCCCAATCGCAGATTGCGCAAACCAAGTGTGGCTTTCGCCATCATCACACCGAGGAAAACAAGTACAACCAGTTCCTGCAGGACTACCGGACTGAACACATCAGCCGCATTACTGCTGAAGAATGGTTGTCCTTGCCCAAACAACAGGCCTGAACACCCGTCGTAACCCACGCCCACACCGCTGCTGTGGGTGTAGAACGGCCCCCAAAACCTGGATACCTGACCCAGGCGTTTGGGGCCCGTCCACCTTGGGCATCGCGTGCAGCGCACGCGGTGTCTTCTAGGCCGTTTGCAAAGCGTGCTTGGGCTGTCGCAACAAGACAAAGAGCAGACCGGCAATCAAGGCCGCCAGGCCTGCCAGCGCATGCAGCACCGTCAAAAATGAAGCGGCATAACTGGCAGTCAATTGCGCTTCCAAACCAGGCAGCTGTTGCGCGGCCAACTGCAATTCACCCAAAGCCGCCCGACTGGCCGCATCCAGAACCGCTGCTTGTGTAAACGTAGTGCTGCCCACACTCAGGTGCTGCTGAATCAAGGTAGCCAGCAGCACGCTGACCACGGCAATGGCCACACCATCCGCAGAGATTCGCACCGTATTGAAGATACCCGTCGCCATTCCAACCCGATCCGGGCTGACCACACTGACCGCCATCCCGTCCATCAAGCCCCAGGGCAAACCGATACCCACGCCGATCAGCAATAAAGGCAGATGCAGGGCTGGACCGCCACCTGCCTCAAAGCCTTCAGCCAGAGTCCATAAACCCACGGCCACCAGAAGCAAACCCAGGCTGGACAAGGTGCCTGCCGATAGCCAGCGAGTCAGCAAGGCCGCCACAAAAGGCACGATCAACAAAGGCGCAGCCAGCCAAACCATCATCTGCCCGGCCTGCAATGCACCGTAACCATCAATACCCATAAAGCGACCGGGCAACAACACAATCAGCACGATGAACAGGAATGCAGGGGCTGCAGCCAAAGCCTGCACACCCACAAAGCCGGGATCACGAAAGAAACTCAAATCAATCATGGGCTGCGTAACGCGGCGCTCTATGCAGACAAAGCCCACAAAGGCGACAACAAACGCCAGCAGGGTGGACAGCACCCAGCTATCGGACCAGCCCCGTTCCGGGATCAGCAACATGCCATAAGTAAACAGGCCCAAAGCCAGCGTAAAGCTGATGGCACCCGGCCAGTCCAATGCACCCTGCGAGCCGCCCTGACTGGGCTTGGTACTGATCAGAACCAGCAACAAACCGACCACGCCAATAGCCCCGGTCGCGTAGAACACGCCTTGCCATTGCAGCGCCTCCACAATCCAGCCGAAAAACCAGGGACCAAAAGACAGCCCCAGCCCGAAAGACGTGCCTAACAAGCTGAACGCCCGCGCCCGTGCACGTCCTTCAAACAAGGGAGCCAGGGAGGACATGGCAGCGGCAAAAGCGGCGGCACCGCCCAGGCCCTGCATCATGCGCAAAATATCAATCCAGAACACGGAGGGCATGAAAGGAATGGCAATGGTAAAGGCGCAAAACCACAGCATGCCAATCAGCCAGATGCGGCGCTGGCCGTAAATGTCCGTCAGGCTGCCTGACACCATCATGGCACCGCCGTAACTCAGGATGTACGCGTTCATGATCCAGCTCAGCTGGGCGGCACTACCACCTAACTCTGCACTGATGGCCGACAGCACCACTGCCGGGCCGGTGAAGCACAAGGGGATCAATAAAGCCGTTAAACAGGCTGACAATAATTGCAGCCGACGCATGGCCGGCGATGAAGAAGAGGAAAGCATGGTTCTCATTGACTGCTAAAGCGTGCGTGCCCAACAGAAATGAACACGGCGTGAAATACCCGCATGATCGGGGTCGATTTCAGGAGCTTAAGCGTCACCCCATCAAAGAAAAATACACTACAGTTATTAATACTTAGGAAATAAATTCTTAAATAGAGTCGGCACCATGATGGAAAACCTGAGCAATATCGGCCTGTTCGTACGCGTGGCGGAACGCCTGAGCTTTTCGGCCGTGGCCCGCGAATCCGGCCTGTCGCCCTCCACAGTAGGCAAGTCCATCGCCCGCCTGGAAGAGCGGCTGAAAGTGCGCCTGTTTCACCGCAGCACCCGCACTCTGGCCCTGACTGCCGATGGCAAAGTTTTTCTGGAGCGCTGCAGACGCATCTTGAGTGAAATCGAAGCGGCAGAACTGGAAATGTCCCAAGCCAGTGAAATGCCGCGTGGCACCTTGCGAATCAGCTTGCCGCGCTACAGCGGCCTGTTTCAGCAGGCCATCAGCCACTTCATGCAGCGTTATCCGGCCGTGGAACTGGATCTGGACTTTTCTGACCGTCTGGTCGATGTGATTGGCGAAGGTTTTGATGCTGCCATCCGTGCCAGCGCCTTGAGTGATTCCGGCCTGATGCGCCGCCGTCTGTGCACGTTCCGTCGTGTCCTGGCTGCCTCCCCCGAATATCTACAAGAGCATGGTCGCCCCTTGCACGCCAAAGATCTGCAACACCATGCCTGCCTGCACTACCGCTTCCCCAATACCGGGCGGCTGGAACAATGGCCAATTTCCGAAACTCAGGACGTACCCGAGCTGCCCCGCACACTGGTTTGCAATAGCGTGGAAATGCGGGTGCATCTGAGCTTGCAAGGGCAAGGCATCGCTTGCCTGCCAGATTTCACCGTGGGCGAACATTTAAGCAGCGGACGGCTGCAAACCATTCTGGATGAATGCACCCATAACACCGTACCACTGTGGATTGTCTGGCCTGCCAGCCGCAACCTGTCGCCCAAGCTGCGCGCCTTTATTGATTGCATGAGCGAGGCGGTTTTCCAGGCCTAACCAAACACATACTGCTAGTGCCTCCTGCTCAGTCCCCGGTCAGCTCGGAAGCGGCATCCTGGGACTGGCTGACGCACAAAAAGAGCGGGCCACCCATGACAGAGGCCCCAACAAATGACATCTCCTTAAGCCACCTGCTTGATCAGCAAGGCCGCAAGGTACATGCCCAAACCAAAAACCGCGTGTGTCAGCAGGCTGCGCAAACGGTTAGTCCAAGGCGTGGGGGTACGCGAGGCCGCCACTCCGGCTCCCATGGCGGGCTGCATGACAAAAAAGGGCATCACGACCGTAGCCATGCCCACCATGACGGCGGGCAACCAGCGGGGATCTTGCAGCCACTCAGTGCCGTAAACCGCAAGCAACAAAAAGGCGAAAACAATGCCCACAGCATAGTGAATGAACCAGCCCCAGGCAGACTCTCCCGCAATCGGCTCAGCCTTGCCGATACTGCTGTGTGCGATCTGGCCACGCAGCAAATGCCCGGCCCAGCGCCCCACCATGGCGTAGTTCAGCGTGGCAACGCCCATCGCCCTTTGAATCAGGCCCCAGATATCCATGAAAATAGTGGCTCCGACTCCGATCAGAATCACATGCACCCATTCATTGATCGACAACATTGGCAATCCTTTCCGTTGATAAGCACCTTGTTTTTTGAGTAATCATAGAAGTTGAAGTCAACTTCAAGTCAACAGGTACAAGATGGATATTTCAGAAGTTGCCAAGCAAACCGGCTTACCCTCCTCCACCGTGCGTTACTACGAGAAAGAAGGCCTGATCCGTGCAGTCAGCGCCCCCGGAGAACGGCGTCGTTTTACGCCCCAAGTGCTGGATCAACTGGCCTTGATTGCCTTGGGGCAAGCGGGCGGTTTGTCGCTGGAAGAAATACGGGCCATGCTGCCTCCCGATGGTTCTGCGCAGGTGGACAGGCAATTGCTGCTATCCAAGGCCGATCAACTGGATGCCACCATCAAGCGCCTGAAAGCCATGAGCGAAGGTTTGCGCCACGCCGCGCACTGCCCCGCCGCCAACCATACGCAGTGCCCGACATTCCAGCGTTTGCTGAAAGCCGCCGCCATCCGGGTGAAGAAGAACAAGACCAGCGGCTCCAGAGCAGCGATGTCGCGTCTTGCCAAAACGATGTCGGGCATAAAAACAACCACCACAAGCTGACGCTTCAAGGCTGTAAGAACCTCCCCCTATAATGAGCAGTTGTCGCAGCAAGGCCAGGCCAGCCGCCACCTTAAAGTATCCAATCCGCGACACACCAACAAACGATTATGAGAGGAGCCGTCTGCATGACGAGCACTAAGTCAGCAACTGAGTAAGCCGCAACAAGCTCTGGTCTTGTTGCGGCGTTCTGTACTTCCAATCCCGCTGATTGATAACAAACAGACGCCGCCCGATTTCTTTTTCGAGTGGTAATTTTGTTATGTCTTCCTCACGCTCTTCCTGGGCTTATACGCTGCCGGCTGCCCTGCTGCTGATGGCGCCCTTTGACATCCTCGCCTCCCTGGGGATGGATATTTACCTGCCCGTCGTCCCGACCATGCCGGAAATTCTAGGTACGACCCCAGCCATCATCCAGCTGACCCTTAGCCTTTACATGCTGCTATTGGGTGCGGGGCAACTGATCTTTGGCCCCCTGTCGGATCGCATAGGCCGACGACCTGTTTTGCTGACAGGGGCCGCCCTGTTTGTGTTGGCCTCAACCGCCGCTGCCTTGTCCAATTCCGCCTGGGCTTTTGTTGGTTTTCGGGTGCTGCAGGCACTGGGGGCTTCGGCCACCCTTGTGGCCCTGTTTGCCACAGTGCGCGATGTGTATGCAGACCGCCCCGAAGGGGTAGTGATCTATAGCCTGTTCAGCTCCATCCTGGCATTCGTACCCGCCTTGGGGCCTATTGCAGGTGCTCTGATTGCCCGCATGGGAGGATGGCAAGCCATCTTCCTGAGTTTGGCAGCGATGGGGCTCATAGCCTGGATCCATGCGCTGTGCAGATGGCAGGAGACCCGACCTGCCAAACCGCTGCATTCCCAGCAGCGCGCACTGGCCGTCTTCAAGAGTCCGGCCTTCTGGGTCTATACCCTGGGCTTCTCCACCGGGATGGGGACATTTTTTGTTTACTTCTCGACCGCGCCCCGAGTCTTGATCGGACAAGCTGGCTATTCAGAAGTGAATTTCAGCCTGGCCTTTGCCAGTGTTGCCCTGGTGATGATTGCCACCACCCGCCTGTCCAAAACCTTTGTGGCTCGCTGGGGAACGGCCGGGAGCCTGAGACGCGGTATGGGTTTGATCGCCCTAGCCGCCCTGTTGCTGGCAGCAGGACAACTCCTGCTGGAACCCTCCTTTAGCAGCTTTATCCTGCCCATGTGGCTAGCCGCCATGGGCATTGTGATGACGGTATCCGTCACCGCCAATGGCGCCTTGGCCCAGTTCAATGATGTAGCCGGTTCCGCCGTGGCGATCTACTTTTGCGTAGAAAGCCTGATTGTTAGCGTGTTCGGTACCGTAGCTGTGACCTTGCTGGGCGGGGATACGGCATGGCCACTGGTGGTCTTTGGGCTGGGAATGAGCAGTGTGGTTTTGCTTGCATTGATGTTGCTGGAGGCAAGGCCCAAACGCGAGGTTTAAGGTTAAAAAAGGAAGGCTTTCGATAAGCCTTCCCTTCATTTAGATCACCCGTCGTCACTGTTCATGAGTAATGTCAGGAGCGAGCTACGGCGGACGACAATGCAATCAGACGTACTCAATTCTGTGTGTCGCCAGCCATCCCCAAACTCAAGTCATACGTCACCCACGCTGTTGCCTGAGTCAAACCATCGTATAGCCTGCGCGCCTATACATTGTCCTGCGCCGTAATCCAGCGCAGGAACGGCCAGCCCGCTTTGCCTACTATCTGGTGACCTTGCCCGATACGACACAAAAAGCAGAGGTCCGTGCCTTTAGTGATTGGATAAGCGAGCAAGCCCAGCTATAGCAAGGTAGCCAGCCTATGTAGGACCACCACTTCAACAGTCCTCATGTCCACACCCCCTGCTCCAGACATCGACAATCCGCCTGACTTCCAACAAGGAAGCATATGATTTTTTTGAAAAAAAACCCCGTCCCAAAAGGACGGGGCAAACCTCAACAAGCAATTGAAAAACTCTTAAGGTAATTCCACGGCCACCGGACCACGGGGACGGGAACAGCACAACAAGACTTTGCCCTCTGGCACAGGGTCCAGCGGCTCTTCAAAATAGTCGACCTCGCCCGATACCAGAGTGCACATGCAGGTATTGCACAGACCCGCCCGGCAATTGAAGTCCGGACTCAAGCCCGTTTCTTCCGCCAGATCCAGCAAGGAGGGGCAGTCCTCATGCCATTGGGCCTGGCGGCCATCGGGCAGGAATGTCACCGTCTGCGCCGCATCTTCCCCTGCTGTCGCGTCTCCCCTTACTGCTTCTACAGGCGAATCCAGCTCCAACACATTCGCATCGACACGACTGGAGGGGGCAGGCTGGACATGATCCTGAACCGCACTGGCTGCACCATCATCCGCCAAGGTGTTTTCCAGCACCGTCGCCGGGCCAAAAAACTCGTAGTGAATGCGCTCACGTGCCACACCCAGACTACGCAGCACACCATAATTGCTCTGCATGAAGGCACTGGGCCCACACAGGTAAAACTCGTAATCATCCAGTGGCAGCCAACGCTGCAACTGCTCACGTGTAATCAGTCCCGCCACATGGTGCAAACCGGCTTGCTCATCATGTTCAGTCGGGTTGCGATAGCAGAAGTAAAGCTGCACGCCTTCGCGTTGTGCCACCAGCTCACGCATCTCATCGGCAAAGGCATGCACCGCGCTGTTATCGCATGCATGAATCACATACACCTTACGCTGGCTGCGTTTAAGTAGACAATGCAGCATGGCCAGCAAAGGGGTCTGGCCCACGCCACCGCTTAGCAACACCACAGGCCGCTGGCTGCTCTCGTCCAGCACGAACTCGCCCATAGGGCCGGCCGCATTCAACACATCACCTGGCTGCACGTGTTGATGCAGCCAGGTGGAAGCCACACCATCGGCCACGTTCAAGCCTGCCGGAGCCTTCTCGTGTTTGACGGAGATACGCAAACGATCCGTGCAGTCTGGGTCCCCCGACACGCTGTAATTACGCAGCACAGTTTGCCCGTCAATCTCCAGACGGAACACCAGATACTGGCCTGGCTGATAAGGTGGCACAACACCGTCCACTGGCTCCAGCACAAACGAAGTAATCACGTCGCTTTCGCGCAGCTTTTCCAGTACCCGATAGTCCCGAAAACGTCGGTTGGCTGCGGCTTCGGTGGGCACAGGTGATGCAGTCGTATTCATCGCACTCAAGCCGTTGTTGTCTCGCTGGCGACAGCTTGTTCAGCCTGGATCATCTGGCTGATCTTGCGACGGAAGCGCAAGGGACCAGAATCCAAGGGCAAGTCCAAAGCGGCAGGACGCTCTTTCAGGGCTTTATGCACTTCTTCCAGAACCACTTTGTCTTCCAGGAAAGCGTGGCGCACGTCTTCGTTGAAAATCTTTGAGATGGCCTCGTCATCCGGGCTGAAATTGCGCAGCTGGAACCAGAAGTAGCGGGTGTGTTCTTCGTCGATAGGCGTCAGGAAGTTATAGGAGTCCATCAGGAAAACGTCCTGGTGGTACTCGCTGGGCTCCTCGGTAGCCGCACCGGCGGGCAGGAAGATGGCCTTGATCACGGCCAGCGACGGGAAACGCACTTCGTATTGCTGCTTGCGGTCGCAATTGCCTTCAAATTTCACAAACTGCTTGTAAAACGGCGCAACTTCCACATTTTTGGACCAGCGCGAGACCGTCACGCCATTGTCCTCAACCTTCACCGTCAAGGGCAGGCCGATGATGTCGGGGCTACCAAACGAGCTTTGGTGTACCCAGGACACGTGCGAAGGGTCCAGCAAATTGTCCGTGACGTACAGGTAATTGCAGTCCAGTTCCATGGCGTCGCCACGGTTCACACCCCATTCGGGATTCTCCCACTCGGGGATGTCGATCAGTTTGGACGGATCAGCCAACTCAGGATCACCCATCCAGACCCAGACCAGGCCAAAACGCTCCGTACAGGGGTAGCTGCGCACCACCGCGCTTCTAGGGATTTGCGCCACACCGGGTGCCTTGGTACAGGAGCCGCTGCAATCAAACGTCAGGCCGTGGTAGCCACATTCCACCTGGTCGCCAATCAAGCGGCCTTTGGACAAAGGCAGGCGACGGTGTGGACAGGAATCTTCCAAGGCCACGGGCTGGCCGTCTTCGCGGCGATACAGCACCAGGTTTTCGCTAAGCATACGCACAGGCTGCAAGCTGCGACCGAGCTGTGTAGCCAATGCGCCTACATACCAGGCATTGCGTACAAACATGATTTACCCCCAACTCTAAATGCGGTGCATGATGGCTGAACGAGCCCATTCATGTTCTCTTGTTTGTCATGATAGTCGCAATCAAATTCAGCCTACTATCCATATCGTTTAGAATTTCTAAAGTTAAATTACTTTTCTGGACGGGGTCTGATCATCATGGATACCTTGCCTCCCTTACGTGCATTGCAAGTCTTTGAGACGCTGGGCCATAGCCAAAGCCTGCAAGAAGCCGCCCGTCGTCTGAAAATTACTCCCGGTGCCATCAGCCAGCAATTACGTTTGCTGGAAGACTCGCTGGGCTGCAGCCTGACTTACAAAGAAGGCAAACGCTTGCGACTGACAGCGGCGGGGGTGCGCTTTCATGAAATCTGTACACAGGCATTTGAGCTATTACGCGACGGCCAGCAAGAAATGGAGCGGTCGCGCAACACCAGCCTGCTTTCGATCAGCGCTTTGCCGTCCATGCTTAAAACCTGGATGGCACCGCTGGCATTTCAATGGCAGGAACAGTACGACCCGGAGCTGACACTGCATCTGAAAGGCAGCCATGCCGAGCCCGATCTGGAAGCCGAGCAAATCGACTTTCGGATTACCTACGGTCAGGCCGCCGCCCGCCCCCGCAGCTTTACCGAGCTGTATACAGACCGTGTCGTTCCCGCCTGCAGCCCGACCCTGCTCCAAGGGCAAGCCGCTTTGCGGCATCCCCGTGACTTATTGAGCTATCCCTTGCTGTCCTCGGACTGGCAGCCACGCTTTACCTCGCCCCCCTCCTGGCGCGACTGGTTTGAGTCCTTGGAGATAGATATAGGCGATACGCCACTGGACCGCTTCCGGGTTTTTTCTCTGTCGCACATGGCGCTGGAGTCTGCGGTGGCCGGTCAGGGTTTTGTATTGGCGCAATGCTCGATGATAGAAAAGGAAGTACGCAGCGGGCAGCTAATCCTGCCCTTCTCCCATTCCTTGCCTCTGCCCTGGCCCTATGTGCTGACCCGACGGGCGGGTGCATTTGAGTCACCTCATAGCCAGGATTTCCATCGCTATTTGTTGAACCGGGCGCGGCAGCAGGAGCAGATCAATCAGGAACTGCTGCTGCAAGCATTAGCCTGAGCAATGTCGCAGCACGACGAAACACGGCTGGATTGCCGATAGACCTTGCTCGCCTGGCCGTGGCTAAGCACTAATAAACCGTTGAGTGCTTCAGCTATGAAAGCGCAGGGCTATGCAATGGTTTAGCTCGACACTGTTCCGCTTTTCAGTTCAGGTTCAAGCCCCCAGCCAAGTGGCCAAAACAAGTCGAATGCATCAATCAGACAGGTACGTATAAGCGGCTTCCACCATACGATCAACGCAGCTGCGGATGCATTTCCAGCATCAACAAAAAAGCGTGTTTACCGCCCCAGAAGGGGCCATAAACACGCTCTTTAATCCTGCTGGAAAGACGTCAGTGTCTTAGGCCACCACAGCAGCCAGCGACTCCGCGAAGTAATCCACGTTGGACTGGTTCAGACCTGGCACGCTGATGCGGCCCGACTCCAGCACGTACACGCCAAAATCGTCACGCAGTTTCTGGATCTGCTCTTTGGTCAGGCCGGTGTAGCAGAACATGCCTTGCTGTTTGACGAAGTAGCTGCTGTCGTATTGGGGAGCCAGCTCTTTCAGACGATCGTGCACACGCTGACGCATGGCAGCGATACGCTGACGCATGGTTTCCACATCTGCCGTCCACTCGGCCAGCAAGGACTCATCGGACAAGATGGTGGCAATGGCCTGACCACCGTGCGATGGCGGGTTGGAGTAGATGCGACGCACCACGGCCTTGAGCTGACCCAGAACACGATCGGCTTCATCCGCGCTCTGGCACACCACCGACAAGCCACCGCAGCGCTCGGAGTAGTAGGAGAAGTTTTTGGAGAAGGAGTTGGCCAGCAAGAACGTCAGGCCAGCATCGACCATGGCGCGCACGGCGAAAGCGTCTTCGTCCAGGCTACGGCCAAAACCCTGGTAAGCCATGTCCAGGAAAGGGATCAGCTTGCGCTGTTGCAGCACAGGGATCAGTTGCAGCCACTGCTCGTCGCTCAGATCAGCCCCGGTGGGGTTATGACAGCAGGGGTGCAGCAAGACAATGCTGTGCTCGGGCAGGACGGAAATGTCTTCCATCAGGCCGGTGAAATCCAGACCGCGCGTGGCTGGATCGTAATAACGGTAGGTGTGGGTAGGAATGCCCGATCCACGGAAGATGGAGTGGTGATTATCCCAGGCTGGATCGCTGATCCACATTTCACTATTGGGGTAGGCTTCGTGCAGGAAGTCGCCACCCACTTTCAAGGCCCCCGAACCGCCCAATGTCTGAATGGTCGCAACACGACCTTCTTGCAGCACTTTGCTGTCGGCGCCAAAAACCAGTTTTTGCACGGCGCTGCGGTAGGAAGCCAAACCTTCAATAGGCAGATAGCCACGGGGCTGGCCCTTGGCCGCCCATTTTTCTTCAGCCCGGCGAGCCACATCCAGCAAAGGCAGACGGCCTTGGTCGTCGTAATACAAACCAATGGTCAGGTTGACCTTGCGATCGCGCGGATCGGCGTGAAATGCCTCGTTCAAACGGAAAATCGGATCGCCACCATAGGCCTGCAAATGCTCAAACATGCTTGTTCCTTGAAAAATTACGGTTGTGGGCCGCCCGGGCTGATCGCCGGTCTATTCAAATAACCATTGACCTTATACCTTGGGCCTACTTTAGCCAATATCATGGGGCTCTTTTTGCAGCACATGAGCACGCGAGCGATGCGTGAATGCGTCATCAGACTTGTCCCCCCTTGGCTCGGCACGGCACCTGTTCTTGTCTAGTCGGTGCAGGCTGTCAAACGCCAGCGTCACCTTGAAGTCTTTTCACATTTTCAGCAAACCGAAGCCTCAAGAACGTGAACGCGGTGTACCAGCCTGTCTGCCTGGGCCTTGCCAGCAAAGAATATACATGGCTTTCTGAGGATACAGAACCGTGCACTTGCATTCATTGTGCTTTCGGTCCTCCCGCACTCCCCAGCTGTCACCGCATTGTCATATGCAGATCCCGTCCAAGACCGTTAACATGGGACTTTCACCGTTTCAACAGGAGTCCGCCGTGTCCGTATCGCCGCTGCCCAGTTCCCTATCCTGCCCTTTAGAAGGGGCCAGCAACTTCCGTGATATTGGCGGCTATGCCACAGACTCCGGCTCCTTTCGTAAAGGTCGCGTCTACCGTTCGGACCATTTGGCGGATTTAAGCAGCCAGGACCTGGACACCCTGCAAGAGCTGGGTATTGCCTGCTCACTGGATTTCCGGGGTGCACATGAGCGCAAACGCTCTCCCTACCAGTACAGTTTTCTGACCAGTCATGCGCTGACCGTCGAACCCACCGTATTGCCTGATTTTCTGGACATGCTTGCCAAAGGCGAAGTGGACGTCAAAGCTGCCTACGGCACCATGAACAAGACCTACACGGAATTCGTGACTGGTCATGCCGCTACGTTTGGACGGGTCTTTGACCAGTTGCTGGAAACCGATACCCCTGTCGTCATGCACTGCACGGCGGGGAAAGATCGCACCGGCTTTGCCGTCGCCCTACTGCACCGCGCCACTGGCGTACACCCTGATGATGTGATGCACGACTATCTGCTGACCAATCAGTTCTTCCGCCGCCCCAATCTGCCCGATAACCGTGGCATCAGCGAGGAAGTGCTGGATATTCTCTGGGGCGTCCAGCCCGAGTTTCTGGAAACCGCCTTCAAGACGATTGATGAAACGCATGGCAATCTGGAGAACTTCCTCCAGAACGCCTTGAAGCTCAGCCCCGCTCGACGCGAAGCCTTGCTGGAACGCTACACCGCTTAAACCACGCCTACGGAGGTCGCTGGTAGTTCCCAGTGACCTTCCAGGCTCAGGGCCGGTCCCATCACATTGCGCCAGGTCGGCAAATCATGCATTTGCGTGAACAAAGGCATGCAATAGCGTGGCTGCACCATGTCCACCAGCCAGCGTAAATCCGTCAAACGCGGATGCACATTCCAGCACAAGGTATGCGTGCCACGTGGTGCATGGGGAGCCACATAGCCGGTGTGAATCAACAAGCGCTCGCCAGACTGGGCATTGGGGTCCGCAACCCGCGCCTGGTGCTCGCGAATCAACTCCCCTGCCTTGCCCTGACAGCCGTCCGGCTCACCGGCCAGCAGCAGGTGCGCTTGCGGATCAAACGTAGCCGCACGCGGCATCAACTCACGCAAGGATTGCTGCACACCCGGCAACAACAAGTCACTGCTTTGGCTGATCATGCGGGTCAGGTTTTCGTAGCAGGACGCGTCCATGCTCCAGTCCTCAAAACCTTGCTGCTGGCGCCACAAGGCAATCTCTATCGCCCGACCTGACGGCGGCACGGGCAACAAGGCAGGATGCGACTCCAGCAAAGACTCCAGAATGCTCCAGGCCACGTGATGAGACTGATCGTACAAACCGTAAGATGCATCCAGCAAAGCCAGATACGCAGGTGGTGGCAAATCGAAGGGGAACAACAGGGATTCGCAGGAAAAGTCCCCGCTATAGAACAGCCCACCGCCCACATCCAGATGCAGCCAGACCCCCCCCAAAGCATGGCCGGACAAGCCGGTACGCACGGCAATATCGCCGATATAAGTTGTGCCACGGGTTGGCAGCTCACGCCAGATCCGCCCAGCAGGCAGGCTGCGCGCCGTAGAGGCCGTGGCATATATAGGTATGTGTTCAGGCAGCTTGGATAAGGAGCCAATATGATCCTGATGATCGTGCGTCACCAGAATGGCGTCTACCTCCAGCCCTTGATACCAGTCGCACACCTGTCCAGGATACAGAGGCCCGCCGGCATCCAGCAGCAATCGCAAGCCACATGCCTGCACTAGAATGGCGGCTGGCGCTTTGCCACCATAGCCGCTTAACACCGTCACCAGGGTCTGGTTCATGCTCCGTCCCCTACAAGGCATTCAGGCCAGTACATCGCCAAGCCACACCCGGCATCCTGCTTTGCGGCACGGCACAACACCGTGCACAAAAGCAAAGCATCAATAAGCGCAATGGGCCGCAGCGCACGCTGCCGGACAGAAAAAGGCATCAACTTAAAGAACCAGAGTCACCGAAGTGCCCTGCCTTAAAAAGACTACGACAGGCTCAGGTTAAACAAGTGTTCTTTCAGCCCTGTTACAGTTTTATGGCAGTTCGATGGCAGTCACCACGCCTGGAGAAAACAGACAAAATAAAAAAAGAGCGCCAACATCAGCGCTCCTAAAGTGGGGGAACTACAAACAGGAACTCAGACAATCAAAGGCGTGAGAAACACAGCCAGTACCACTGCCGTCAACAAGCGCATCACAATGCCCAGAACGGCGGCCAGCATGACTTCTTTTTCATTCAGATCCGAGCATTCAGCCCAGACCACCGGAATCTGTCCAAAGACGGCCGACAGCGGCAATCCCGAAGAAGCCAGTACGAAGGAACCCACCACCAGAGATGGATCCAGTGTTGCAGCCATCGCCTGCAACTTGCCCATTGCCAAAGTGGGGCTGACCAGCATCGCCAGCACGCCGGTTTCAGGGTGAATATTCAGCGCAAGCAAACCGCGCTCAAGCACATCACTGATAGGTGCCCAAATGCCGATATGTTCAAGCAAACCAATGACACAGAACACCAGGGCCACAGCCGGGATCAGGACCAGTAGCAACAATTCCACCCCTTCGCGGGCGGCCTTGAACAGCATGGGCGCAAAATCGATATTCGGTGTGAAACGGGGGGCTGCCAACAGATCCACCGAGCGAACATTGCGGTAAACCAGCCGCGACAGCAATAAGGGAGACAGCAACAAGGGGCCGAAGATCGCAATCAGCACCACGGCAAAAACATTCACTCCGGCAAAGGTCAAAGCCATCATGCCCAGCATGAATGTCGAGAACGACTGCTGAGACTGCACCATCGTGGCTACCGCAATCTTTTGCTCGTCCTTGGTTGCACCAGCCTGCCGCAACAAAGGCCCCGAAATACGACCAGCGGCGTTGATATCGCCAAAAATGTTGTACACGCTGGGAATAATGACGGCCGGATTGATTCCAATGGCCCGCATCGCCGGCATGAACACTCGCATCATGGCATCGGTAAAACCCAAACGCTCCAGCAAGCGTCCAATGATGACGCTGATAATGACAGCCACCCCAACCTGCCCGGTCAAAAATACATCCACCACCACGGGCTTGACCTTGTTGAGCACCGTATCAAACGCGCCCGACAAGGTAGCGGGAAAGAAAAACAGCGTCAGCATGGCGAGCAGCAGCAAGCCCAGGCCCACCGCCTCGATACGCTCCATGGGCCGACGGCCCGCAGGCGCTACATGCACTACTTTGTCTATTTCTATTGTTTTGTTATCCATGTCTCTCTCCGTTCAGGAAGCTGGACCTACTGGAAGCTCAACACGTTCTTGCCCATCAAATGAGCCGTCGAAAAATGCTGGGCGTATTCACGCAGGCGGGCCCCGCCCACCTGGTGCACAGGCGTGGACGTCACCCGATCACGGAACATGACCACCTCGACGCCATCGAGCAAGGCACTCAAGGCATAGGCCAAGGGCAGGCCATTCTCCAGGATCTCCAGCACGTGGCTATTGCCCACCAGGAAATTCAGACCCAATTCACGAGCACATTCGATAAGCGCATGACCGTCGTAGACCCGGCTGATAGAGGCCAGCACCGTGTCAACGCCCGGGTTCTCGGCCACCGCCTGACGCAGATGGTCGGGGCTGAATCCCGTATGCGGAAAAATGTGCAAAATACGACCGACGCGACTGTTGCGCTCCCCTAGCCGAATCGCACCACGCGTCAAGGTGCTGGTCTCCAGAATGTGTTCATTGCCCTTGATGCGGCGTTCGGCCTGCAAGACCTGATCCTCCAGATCCAGCCCCATGAAGCCGTCAAGCCGATCCAGCATGTCGCCCAAAGTGCTCACCCCATCCAATGGTTCGCCCACGAACATCACATTGCCATGAATGCCTCCATAGGCAATATCGCTTTTCGCTACTTTGTGGCCATGCAGATACGCGATGCCCGGATGCAGACCATGAAACGCCTCATGACATTCCAGGGCAGCCACCCCATACAGGTCCAGGTAATCCTTCAGGGTCACGCCCCCGCAACTGGCGGCATCGGCAATCGGATGATGCGCAACAATGGCGTCCACCCCGGTTGCGCCCGCCAGCTCAATGCTCAATTCGGACATGGTCATGCACACCGCCACCTTGCGCACTTCCTTGTTAGGGTCCCCATGAATCAGCCCTGGAATTTCCAGTACTTCCTTGCCGTAAATTCCAGAGGACTTCCAGATCACGAAGGGATGGTGGCCGCATTTGACCTCATCCATACAGGACACCATGCGTCCCCCCGTGATTACGTTCAATGCATCCAGCAAATCGGCTACATAGGCCATGATTTTGTCTCCAAATAAAAAGCCGGCCTCGAACCCTGGGGTATCCCAGAGTCCGAGGCCGGCGGTATGCGAGCACTTCCTGTCGGCAACTTCCCCAAGCGGACCTGTCAGGGCCTAGGCTTGGCTCCAGGGCAAATTGCACATCAGGCAATCCACTCCGGGCGGAAGGACAACAAGACTGTCTACCAGTCAGCTTCTTTTTATCGGTTCGGAATTCAGGGCAACGGTTCTCACCAATGCCACTGCATTCACACTCCTTTTTGCAACAACACCATGGTGGAAGACAATTGCGCCGCGGCGTCGTAGTCCTTGAATATGGCCACCACATCCAGCCCATATTCGTCCACCAAAACCTGCTTCATCTCCTTTTTGAAGGCCTTGATCAGATACAGATCCGCCAGATCAGCAATATGTGCATTTTCACGGCTCAACGTCTGCAAGGCAGGCTGGCGTTTATGAACCGCCAACATGCTGATCCGATCCTCCAGCACATCAATCTTCAGCGTCACGACACCTGATGCAAAAATACTGCTGTTGATGCGGTTGTAGTCCCGGGTCAGTGCCTGCTTGAATTCGCCTAAAGAAGAAAAGCCTGCCATCCCCATTGCCTACCCCCAACATGCTTGAATTATTGTCGTTTTCAGTGTGCAGCAAGCGCCTCCTGCGCTGTCTTGCCAAGCTGATGGCGGCGATACGCCAACCCAGCGACGGCAATATCTTCAATCGCCACACCCACTGATTTATACACGCAAATTCCCTGTGCGTCGTAGCCTTGTCCCCGGTCTAATTGCAACCAATCGCTTAACTCGTACAACTTGTCCGAAACGCCGCAATCGGACGCGGCCAGAATCAGGTCCCCCGCCTCCGCAAGAGTCTGCTCACCCCACTCCACCACAATCTTGCCTGCCCGCTGCAGGCAGGCATCATCCAATTCCCGCGCTGTTGGCAAACTGGAGCCAACGGCGGCGACAAAGCAGCCTGGCTTCAGGCTGCGTCCATCAAACAGGGGGTCGCGACTGCGGCTGGCCGTGACCAGAATATCCGCCTGTGCGGCGATCTCTTCCGCTCGGGCGGCTCGCACAGGCACACCACACTCCAGCTCCAGCTGGTGGCAGCGCTTCTCATCGACATTCGGGCTCCACACCAGCACACGTTGCAAATCAAAGGTCTGGCAAAACTGCAGGGCATGCGCCATCCCCTGGGCACCCAGACCCAGCACTCCCAAGGTTTGCGAATGGGGATTGGCGCCACGCTGTGCTGCCAGTACCGAGCAGGCTGCAGTACGCCACTGCGTGATGGCGCCAGCATCCAAGGTGGCCAAAGCCTGTCCGCTCAGTGCATCAAACAGCACAATGACAAAATTGAATGCGCCATGCACGGTCGTATAAATCTTGGCACCCGCCACTTGCTGGCCTGGGATGACCGCGCCCAAGGTCGACAAACGGGTATCGCCCACCTGCGTGCGTACACGACGCTGCTGGGCCGCCTGGTCCTGCCCAAACTCGATGAAAGCCTGCTCCAGCACCTCCTGTACGGCAGGCGCATCAAGCAGCTCGTGTAGTTGCTGATCGGTCAAATGCAGCATGGCCGCTCCTTTTACCAGCTCACCGTAACATCACCACGAACAAAGGTCTGGCACGCCATACGAAAACCCTCTGCCAGATCCTGCTCGGACAAATGCTTGTGTTCCTTGGCCTTGACCTCATCCGTATTGCTCAGCCCTTCCGTAATTCGGCATTTGCAGGTGCCGCAGATCCCGCCCCCGCACTTGAACGGGATGCCACCGCGCTCACGGATGGAAACCCGCAGCAAGTTACTGTTCTCGGCGGCAGACACCACCAAATCATTATTCGACGCAAATGTAATCTGAACCATATTCTGCTACCTCAGGATTGCTGCTGTGCCGGGGTCTGTGCCCCTGCCTGGTGTCCGTCAAGCTCACACTGACGCAATTCGGCTTGTATGCTGCCAAAGTGCGTCAATCCGGCCAGTTCTTCATAAGCCTGTTCGACTGTTGCAAACTTTTCCATTTGCCGGGTAGGGATGTCATTGACCGTGCCATTTGGCGTCTCTTCCACAATGCGAACGCGCGAACCTTCCTGAATACGCGCAATGACAAACACCGCCTTGAAACGACCCTGAAAATGGTATTCATAGGCCGCCACCATCTCCACGCCCACGCCCGGTTCCGTGCGGTATTCCCCTGGCTTGCTGGTCAGCACCACATACATCACTGCACCTCCTGTGTTTCAGCTTGCTCCAGAACGATGTCCTGATTAATCCATAGCTGACAGGCCAGCCGCCAGCCCTGATCCAGTCGCTCGCCCAATTGTTTTTTCTCTTTCCAGTTGGCCGCTGGCAAATGCTCGCCCCCCTCCAGAACACGGCAGGCACACTTAGCGCACTTGCCCATGCCACAACCGTAGGTCAAATGCGGAAAGGGAAATTGCTTGATACCCGCCCGGACCACCAGATTGGTGTTCTCCTGCACCTCACCCACATGCGTCTGGCCGTTTTTATGAAAAGTAATGGTTGGCATGAAACCTCCTGCTGGCTGCCGATAATGCGACCGGATTGCGAGCCCTGACCGCCTGAAAAAACCAAGAACGGTATACCAAGATAAAAACCGCAACCTTCAAGCAACAGTTTTTCTTGTTTTTAGACACAAATATCCGTCAATTTGAGTAGAAACCCCTATTGCGGTATACTTAATTCAATTCAAACCCATTAACGAGATCATCATGAAAACCCCCGTCGAACTTCGCTATCTGCAGCGTCCCGTCGGCGAGCAGTTGCTGCCACACTTGGCCCAGCGCAAGCATCTGCGCCGTCGTATCCCGCTCATCAATCTGCCTTCGCTGACTGAACTGTTTGGCAGCCGCAAGAAGCGCGACCCCGAAGCCGGTCAGGACCAACTCCCACACCGAGCCTAGACAAGAGAAGGCTCTGCCGAGCTGGGATCAGACTGAAAGTTGAAGGCGTCGGCATACATGAACTGCTCATTGGCGCCATGCTCCTTGAACAAACCACGGGCCTGCTCAATCATCACGGGCGAGCCACACAAGTAAATGGCATGCTCTGACAGGTCAGGTTCATCCCGGCACACCTGTTGCTGCACATAGCCGCGCGCGCCTTGCCAACTCTCGTCAGCATGGGAGAGCACAGGGACAAAACGGAACTCGCACAAGCGCTCAGCCCAAGATTCAATCTCCTGGGCCAGATACAGGTCTTCGGGCCGATTCATTCCCCAATACAGGCTGACAGGCGGGCAATCATCCTTGTCCAGCAAGGACTCCAGAATCGCCTTGATGGGGGCAATGCCAGTTCCGGTTGCCACCATGACCATGGGTCGCCAGTCGCGCTCACGCCAATAGAACACGCCCAAGGGCAGTTCCAGCAGCAGCTCGTCGCCGGCTTTCAGGGTCGGCAAACATACCTGGGTGAAACGCCCACCCTCCACTTCCCGCACATGCAATTCAATGCGCCCCTGTGCGGCATCGGCATTGGCCATGGAAAAACTGCGTGCATGCCCGTCCTCGAACAAGATGTTCAGATACTGACCTGGACGGAACGACACTTGCACGTCCTGCGGCAACTGTAAAATCAGACGCCAGATCCCCTGACATGCCCTTTCCACGCTGTGAACCTGCGCCCGGACTTGCCGGGTTTCAGGCAAGTCATCACGGTGCGCGGCCAGACTGATTTCAATATCGGCATCGAGCCGTGCCTGGCAGGCGGCGGCATGGCCCTGTTCGTGTTCCTCATCAGCAATGCTCATGGGCAGGCAGTCATCCTCATAACAAATCTTCCCACGGGTGACCTGAATGCGGCAGGTCCCGCAGCCACCAAACTCGCAGTCGCTATAAATGCGCACGCCTTGGCGCTGGGCGGCCTGCAAGATGGTCTCTTGCGGTTCTACCCAAAACTGCTCGCCGGTTTCCTTGATATCGACACGATGGGCCATGACCCGTCCTCCTGATGCCACTATTTCTTGATGTCCGCCTGAACCAGCACGTCCAGACCCTCTGCCTTCAATGCCTCGGCCAAGGCCTGCAGACCGGCAACACCGGCTGCCGTGTCCTGCTCGCCGTTACCACCGCTCAGGCCTATGCCACCAATGACTTCGCCGTTGACCACGATGGGGTAGCCGCCTACAAAAGCAGCAAAGCGACCTTCAAAGCTCAACTGAATCCCGAAGGCTTCGTTACCCGGCAAGGCGGGGCCATTAGGCGGCGTGGTGAACAAATGGGTGGAGCGCTTGTGGCCTGCAGCGGTAAACGCCTTGTTCCAGGCAATCTGGGCGCCGGTAATACGTGCCCCATCCATGCGCTCCATCACGATGGGGTAGCCCCCTTCGTCAACCACGCAAACGGTCTCCAGCACGCCAATCTCCTTGGATTTGGCAATCGCCGCGTCCACCATCAAGCGCGCTTCGCGCTGTTCGAGACGTAGGATCTTTTTCATATGTCTTCTCAGTATTTCGGGTTAATAAAATTCAGATACCGCGATACACGGTCTTGATCTGGGTATAGAACTCCAGGCCCGCCCGGCCCGACTCGCGGAAGGTGGAGGTGCTGGACTGTTTCAGTCCACCAAAGGGAGCATTGATCAAGTTGCCGGTTGTGGTGCGATTGATCTTGACTGTCCCGGCTTCAATGTCGTTGGCAAAGCGATGCGCATAGTCGGCACTGCGCGTCACAATGGCGGCCGACAAGCCGTATTCGGTGTCATTGGCCATGGCCAGCGCCTGCTCGTAGGAATCGATTTCCAGCAAGGCAATCACCGGGCCAAAAATCTCTTCGCGGGCAATACGCATCTGCTGGGTCACGTCTGTGAACAAAGCCGGACGCATGAACAGGCCCCGTGCGTAGTCACCTTCGGTCAAACGTTCGCCGCCCAGTAAATGGGTGGCTTCCTGCTTGCCGATGGCCACATATTCCAGAATGCTTTCCAGTTGGCTTTCGGTGGCAATCGGGCCCAGATCGGGGTTGCCATTCAAGCCATTACCCACGCTCAAAGCGCTGACTTTCTCTACCAGGCGCCGCGTGAATTCTTCTTTGACCTGACGATGCACCAGCACGCGGCTGGTTCCTGTGCAGGCCTGGCCGCTCAAGGAGAATCCGCCTTGAACCACCAGTTTGACGGCCAGATCCAGATCGGCGTCTTCCATGACAATCAAGGGATTTTTGCCACCCAGCTCCATTTGAGTCCGGGTGCTCATGCGTGCCTGACGACAAATGTCTTCACCCGCCTGGGTCGAACCAGTAAACGAAATAGCGCGTACCTGAGGAGATTGCACCAGCGTGGGCCCCACTTCACTGGCCCTGCCATGCACCAGATTCAGCACACCCGCCGGAATCCCGGCTTGCGCAAAGGCTTCGCACAGGTAATAGCCCGTCAAAGGTGTGTCGGATGAAGGCTTGAACACGACGGTATTACCGGTGATCAAGGCGGGGGCAATTTTGCGTGCCGGGATGGAGATAGGGAAATTCCAGGGCGCAATCACGGACACCACGCCCAATGGTTCACGCTGGGTGTACACCAGTTGCTGCGCATCATCCTGGGGGAATGTCTCGCCGGTATAGGTCTGGCCTTCAACCGCATAAAAACGCAGGGTCTGGGCCGAGCGCCCGACTTCCATCTTGCTTTGCGCCAGCGTTTTGCCCTCTTCCCGCGTCAGGCCCTGAGCGATACGGTCCACATTGGCATCAAGCCAGGCTGCCGCCGCATTCAGCACACGAGCTCGAGCGGAGATAGGCGTGGCTCGCCATCCTGCAAAGGCAGCCTGAGCAGCTGCAACAGCCGCCTTTGCGTCCTCAGCCGTGGACAATGGGAAAGCCCCCACTACATCATCACGATCGGCCGGATTCAGATTGGACTGCGTACGCCCGCTCTGGCTGGGCAGCCACTGCCCATCAATGTAATTGTCGAAAACGACGTCCTTGAGATTGTCCACCGCTGTACTTCCTTGTTTCTAGGTCGGCGGGCAGCCCATCTGCCCGCTCGGCTGTCTGGCTCAGGCTGCTTCCAGCTGCAGTTCTTGCAGGCTGATTTCGTCTTTGACGTAATCGTTGTACAAGGAGGTGGTATACAGTAGACGCATCTCGGCACCAATTTCGCAGATGCGCAGGCAACGCTGTTGCAGCTCTACGGTATTGGCGTGCTCAAGAACGATCTGGTAGCCGCGCTCGCCATGAATCTCGTCGGACACGATATGCAGATCGAAAAACTCCACTTCTTCATCGGTAAAGCCGTATTTTTCACGCAGGGTCGGTGTCTGCTTGCGGTAAATGGAGGGCACCTGAGACTCCAGGCCCACGACTAGCCCTGCAACGGCAACAACGGGGTCTTCACGCATGGCAATGGCGTAACACCAGGCCTGCAAGGCGCGGGTGGTGGCATTCATATTGTCAGGATCTTCGATCCGAGCCCGTGTCGTGCCACACGCTTCGCCAAAGCGGATCAACAGGTCTGTGTGACGGTCGCCCCCAATTTCCTCTTCATACATATTGGCCAGCAAGAAGTCTTTGGCTTCTACGTATTCGGCGGGGGTGCGGGCATACAGATAGCCCAGGTAGTCAGCAAAAGGGCCGACATAGTGGTAATGGTTTTCAGCCCAGCGAGCCAGATGCTCACGGCTTAATTTGCCGCTGGCCCAGGCAATGCTGAAAGGGGAAGTATTGGCACTTTTCCCTTTAATGGCGGTTTCCAATGCGGTGCGAAATTCATCGCGATTCAGCAGTTTTTCCATGACTGTTTCCTTGTTGAAAGACGTCGCCCTGACAGCAGCCGACGAAAGATGAGGTTTGGACTATTTAAGTATATTGTATACCGTCTACTATTTTGGAAAGTAGGGAATAACCCTGCCCGATTATCAATCCAGCGCCACACAACCATCTTTGCGTGGGTCAGAAACAGCCTGCAAACGGCCGTCCACCAAGCGCTCAACAGCTTGAGCGCCGCCAAAATCGCTGCGACCAGCCAGCTCGCCTACGCCTTTATCGGGTGGCACGTACCCGTGTTCACGCAGGAAGGCCGCCCGACTTGCATCAAAGCCGTCTTCCAGGGCCAACCGCCCCGCCCCCTCCAAACGCCAGCGCGGTGCAAACAAGGCTTTCTCCAAAGGCCAGCCATCACGCAGAACACGAGTCCATATCTGTATCTGGCCTTGGGGTTGCATCAAACCACCCACCACACCCAACCCCATATGGAACTGACCCGACTTCAAGGCCAAAGACGGAACAACCGTGTGATAAGGGCGTTTTCCCGGCCCAGGGCCATTCACATGCCCAGGCTCGGAGAAACCGAAACCCCGGTTTTGCAGCACAAATCCACAGCCGGGCACGGCATACGCAGAACCGAATCGTTTAAAAATGCTGGACATGAACGTAACCGCCAACCCATCTGCATCGACCACAACCGTGCAGACCGTATTGCCTGCCGGATCACACACGACCCGTGAAGCCTGAGCCATCGCCGCTTCGGTCGCCTTGACCAGTTCCAGCTCCGCCGCATCCTGGTCAACCGGGCGTTTCCAGGCGCTTTGCACGGCGTCCAGGACTGCCACCCCATGCGTGTTGGGGGGACATTCATAGAGACTGAACTCTCCCAGCGATGCGCTGACAGGCTCGCAAAAGAACCCTTTATGGCGGCGAAAGTCCTCAGCCCTCAACAGCCCCTGTACCTGCTCCATTGCCTGCTCTGCCTGCTGCGCGGGACGCCCCAGATAGAAGGCATCGGGGCCTTGCGTGGCGATGTCCTGCAAGACAGCTGCCAGTTCAGGGTTCAGGTATTGCTCCCCCGCCTTGGGAGGCTTGCCCGCCCTATACAGCGCGGCACACACGGGATCGCGGTGCAGTACAAAATCAAAGATCTGCCATTCACGCGCTGCCACCGGCGCTACCGCAAAACCTTCCCGGGCTGCCTGAATGGCAGGCTGAAACAAGCAGGCCCAGTCCAGACGGCCATAGCGCTGGTGCATATCCCACCACCCTCGCACCAGGCCAGGCGTGGTAATGGACAACACATGACGCTCCGGAATCCGTCCCCCAGGCAAAGCCTGAACCTGCTCAGCCTTCAACAGCAGGGGCGCCGCTCCGCTGCCGTTATAAGCCACTGGCATACTGTCGGGCGATGCAATCATGGCCAACAGATCGCCACCAATGCCTGTCGCCATAGGTTCGACAACCCCCATGACAGCATCGGCAGCAATAGCCGCATCCACTGCACTACCCTTGAGTTCCAGCATGGCCTGCGCGGCCCGCACCGCCAAGGGGTGCCCGGCAGCAACGGCCCAATGTTTCCCCAAGCCCTGTTTTTCACCGGCGCGATAGGCTGTCGTACTCATATCGCTCATCCGAACACCAGCACAGCGCAAATTGTTGACAGGGCCATCCCCGCCAGCACAGGAACCGTCAGGGCTCGCACCAGATCCAGCACATGCACTCGGGCAAAGCCCGCCACGGCAATCAATGAAGACCAGGCAATCAAAGTGCCACCGCCCGTCCAGATAGCACCGATCTGTCCTACCGCAGCCAAGGTTTCAACCTCCAGCCCGGATACCGGGCTCAAGGCCGAGGCCAGGGTTCCTGTCAATGGCAGGCCTGAGAAGCCCGAGCCATCAATGCCCGAGATCATGCCCACCAACAGAACACCAAAAGCCACCAGAAAATGATTGTCCGGAATCAGATGCTGCCCCGCCGAGATCAGCTCGAACAGCAGACTGGGTGTTTGTTCCAGTGGGGTGCCCAAAATGGCAGACGTTGCTTCACTGGCGCCCAGGAAGAAGAAACCGGCGATGGGCAGCACCGAACCCATGGCGCGAAAGGCGAATACAAAACCATCGGTCATATGGTCCGGGCAGGTGTCCAGCATGCGCCGCGGCCCTTCTGCCATACAGGTGGCAATCATCATCAACACAAAGGCCACGCCCCCTACCAAACCGGCGGCGTCGCCACCCCGCAGGACAGGCAAGGACGGGATAAAGCGGGGCAACAGCATGATGCCAATCACCGCCAGAAACGCCAGTGGCGTAATCCAGGCCAGAATGCGCGAATAGCGCTCTTCCTTGGGGCTCAGGCCGGGATGCACCGTGTGCTCATTACCCGCCGTGCCACGAGCAATCTCGGCCTTGTCATACGTGCCTTGGGATTCCACTTCATCCAGGGTGCTATCCGGCGCCTGGCGCATCCAGGCATCCAGCAAACGGCTATCTGCCGGTTTGAAATAGCGGCGCATCAGCAAAAATGTCAACGTCAGCGCAACGCCACCGGTAATCCAGGAAAGCACCAGCGCACGATCCGCCAGCACGGCAACATCGGCTCCGACACCGGCTGCCTTGGCGCTGATGCCAGGAGCAACGCCAATGATGTAGTCGGACGACAGCGCCATGCCCTGCCCACAGATGGCGATAGCCATCGCCCCGACCAGGGGAGGCAAGCCAGCCGCAATCGCCGCCGGCAGCAAAATGGCCGACACCAGAGGTACAGCGGGTGTAGGCCAGAAGAACAGGGAAATAAAGTAGGTAGCCGCCGCAATCATCAGAAAGGACGAGGCACTATTGACCATGACCTTGCGGAAGGGGGCCACCATCTTCACATCGGCCTCCAGCCTCTTTAACGAGTTCAGCAGGGCAGTCATGAACGTGATTACCAGGAAAATATTGAACAGTTCCTGGGCCGCCACAAAGCTGGCTGAAAAAATACTGATGAAGCCTTGGATAGGGCTGCCAGTCATGGCGGTGACGACCGCCAAGGTGCCAATAACCGATGGCACCACCACATTGGCCCGGAAAATCATCGTAATGATGATGACCAGAACGCTGATCAAATAAGCCCAGTGCGCCGCACTGAGCACCACGTCGCTTTGCATGTATCCCCCTTCCTTCTCTTTTTTCTGAATATCGAGCACACCTGAAACGGTATACTATCTTCAATTGTGATTTCGAATCAGAAAAAACTATCAAAAACTGGGGAAAACTCTAAGAGTTTTATGCTTGAAACACTTAGATTGAATACCTTATACAAATGAAGAGGAAACTATGGCGGCTTTGATTGATCTGGTGGACCCGCTCTCCTGGCTGCTCATGGCTTTGCTGGTTGTGTTGGCCGCCTTTTTGCAAGGCGTTGGCGGAGTTGGGTTTGCAATGCTGGTCGCGCCGATTGCCGCCTTGATATTTCCGCAGTTGGTTCCAGGCCCTCTACTGGCCTTGGGTGGCAGCGTCTCTTTGCTGGCGGCCTTGCGAGAGCGTCAACATATCGTGCCCGATGTGGTTGTCTGTGCACTGGGTGGCCGTGCCACCGGATCGATCATTGCCATACTGGCCATGACACAACTACCCATAGAGGCGGTGAATCTGGGTTTTGCCCTGGCCATTCTGGCCGCAGTCGCACTGAGTGCCTGGGGCTTGCGCATCCTGCCTTCCAAACGAAACATGATCCTGGCGGGCATTGCCTCGGGCATCATGGGAACCCTGACCTCGGTAGGCGCTCCCGCTCTGGCAATTGCCATACAAAACCTGGCTCCTGCACAGCTACGCGCCTCATTGGGTCTTATTCTGTTTTTAGGGGCAAGCCTGTCCTTGATCCTGCTTGTGGTGGCTGGCCTGTTCTCCTGGCAACAGGCAATGCTCAGCATTGTGCTCTACCCCTTCATGCTGCTGGGCTTCGCCTTATCAGGACGATGGCGTCATAAAGTCAGCATGCCGCTAATGCGTAGACTGCTATTGGGGATTTGTTCGCTAAGCGCCGTGGTCTTGATCGCCCGCAGCGTGTGATGAGGATGCTTAGGCCGCAAACTGTATACCATATTCAGAAAAATGCGCTCACACCGTATAATCGTGGCTGGCCCTTTTGCCCAATTGCACAGGTCGCACCATGAATATCCCCAGTTTCAGCCTTCCCAACACCCTTTCCGGCGCGGAAAGCCGTCGCTTGGGCGATCAACATGCGTCATTGTTTGCGGTTATCCGTGACCAATTGCGCGAGCGCATCTTGAGCGGAGAATTTCATCCGGGGGATCGCCTTGTAGAAGGTAAATTGGCTAGCGAACTGGGCGTCTCGCGTATTCCGGTACGGGAAGCCCTGCGCGAGCTGGCCTCAGAAGGTCTGGTCACGATCGAACCACGACGTGGGGCCTCAGTGGCTATCCTGTCGACCGAGATTGCCTACAACATGGCTGAAGTGCGCGCCACGCTCGAAGGATTGAATGCAAAACTGGCCGCCCAACGCCGGGACCCAGCCAATATCGAAAAGCTGCAAACCATTCTGAGCCAGGGCCATGAAGCCATGGATGCCGGCAATCTGGATTTGCTCAAATCCCTGAACCGCCAGTTTCATGAAACCCTGGCCACCATGTCGGGCAATATTGTTCTGACCGAGCTCATGCGCTCCCTGCGTGACCGCACCGCCCTGTTATTTGCGCCCAGCAATTTGCAGCGCATCCGCCAAAACTGGGAAGATCACTCCCAGATCCTCAATGCGGTTGTGGCCGGTAATGGTGATCTGGCCAACCTGCTGGCCACCCAACACGTGCACAATGCAGCCAAAGCCTATCAGGACGCCCAGAACGGCGAGAAAACCTGATCAGGCCGGGCGGCCTGCTCTCAAGGCCGCCTCAAATACCCTCCAGACCGATGCCAGACGCCGCTGGTATTTGTGCGCACCACCAAACAGAAGCTCGCTTTGCAGACTGTCGATCAAGGCCATGTACGTCATGGCCAGGGTCTCCACGCTCAAACCTGTTTCCGATTTGGCCAAAGCGGACTGTGCCAAGGCTTGATGGATGATGCGTTCCAGATCGTCCATGAACACATGCATGGGCTGCATCACCACATCGTACAAATGCACAGGCGGCGCAAACAAGGTGCGAATCCAGAAACGCACTTGATGTGATTGCTCAAAGCGCTCCTGTATCCCTTCCAGGTACGCTCGCAACTGCTCCTTGATGTCATCGCCTCCCTGCAGAACTTGACGGGCGTGGTTCAGCTCATCTTCCACAATCTTCGGAATCAGGTTCAGAAACAGCTCGTCCTTGTTGCGGAAATGGGCGTAAACCGAGGGCTTCTTGATGCCGACATCAGCGGCAATCTCGTTCATGGTGGTGGCATCGAAGCCCTGAACAGCAAAGCGCGCCAACGCGGCATCCTGCAGTTTTTCAGTCGTGGTTTTGCTCACAGTCCAACAGCTCTCAGTCAAAGGCCAATGATCAGGGCCGCTTTCGCGGCCCGCAGCAACTGCCTATTTTACAACCCCCAGCTCACTGACTGATCGGGTCACCGTGCGGCAACGGCCAGCCAGAACATACAGAACAATAGCCAACAGACCGCAGCCACCAATTGCCACAGGCAAAACCTGCGGCCCAGGCATGGCCAGACTGACGATATAGCCCACCACCGCCGAAATCAGGTAATGGAACATGCCCATCAAGGCTGCAGCCGTCCCAGCCTGTGGGCCAGCCACATCCATGGTCAAGGCCGTCACGTTGCCAAACACCATGCCTAAAGAGCCCACCGAAACAGCAATCAAGGCGGCATACAGAATCAGGCCCGCGACATCAGCTTGCACCACCACATACAGGAGCAGAGCCGAGGCCGTATGGACAATCAGTCCCAAAGCCAGCACCCGAGAGGTGGGCATCCCGGCCTTCAACAAATAATTGCTGACGCCCCCACCCAGAACCAGCGCCACCGAGTTACCGGCAAACACATAGCTGAATACGGCCGGCGACAAGGAAAAATGCTGCGTGAACACAAAAGCCGAGCCGCTGATGTAGACAAACAAGGCAGCCAGTGCGAAACCACCGGAGCCGGTATATGCCATGAAAGCCTTGTTACCCAGCTCGCGACCGTAGGCGCGAACAATATGACCGGGGTTCAAAGGCACACGCTGGCTCACGGGCAGCGAATCCGGTATGGCTTTAAGTCCCCAGAGCAGCCCCATCGTCCCTAATGCCGCCAGCATCCAGAAAATGGCACGCCAGTCTGCATGGCTCAACAGGTAGGCACCCAGAATGGGGGCCACAATCGGTGCAATCATCATCACCTGCATCAGCAGGGAAAAGATGCTTGCCGACTCTTTGACATCGCACAAGTCCGCCACAATGGCACGCGGTGTGACCAAGCCCGCTGCGGCGCCTAACGCCTGGATAAAACGCGCCGCCAACAAGGCTTCAACCGATGTGGCCAAAGCGCCAAAAACCGAGCCCACCACAAAAATAACCACGCCCAGCAGCAAGGGCACTCGACGCCCGAAGCGATCCAGCAAAGGGCCGTAAATACCTTGGCCCAAGGCCAGGCCTGCCAGAAACACCGACAAGGTTTGCTGAATCCGGCCGGGGGAAGCCCCCAGCTCCTGCGCAATGGCAGGCATGCCCGGCAAATACATATCAATGGCCATGGCATCCAATGCCGTCAACAAGGCCAGCAACAAGATCAAGGGCCAGGCCAGGCTTCTGGCACGTGACAGCTCGCTCATGTCACACCCTCTACACTGCGGAAGGACAGAAATTCAAACACGCTCACACCCCCGTATATAGCGACGTCAATCAAAGCTACCTACCGATAGGTAGGAAAGCCGCTACTGTACTCCTTTTCAGAATTCAGGCAGAAAAAAACCCCGGAAAATACCGGGGTTTTGGTGGGCACCTGCGCAAATTACTTAGATATCCAGCAGATCGCCCATGTCGTCGGCGTGCTCTTCTTCCACCGCCATGATTTCAACCAGCATCTGGCGAGTGGTCGGGTCGGTGTCGCCAATGCGCTCGATCATCTGACGATAGGACTCGATGGCAATACGCTCGGCAATCAGGTTGGCGCGAATCATGGATTTGATATCGTCGCTATCGTCGTACTCTGCATGGCTACGCTGGACCAGATTGGCCGGGTTGAAATCCGGCTCGCCGTTCAATTGCACAATACGTTCGGCAATGCGGTCGGCATGCTCGGCTTCTTGCTGGGCATGTTCCAGAAACTCGGCTTTGATAGGCTCATTGTTCAAGCCGGTAGCGGTGAAGTAGTGGCGCTTGTAGCGCATCACACAGACCAGCTCGGTGGCCAGGGCCTCATTGAGCATCTGAATGATTTCTTCACGATTACCCTTGTAGCCGGATGCCACCGCCCCGTCGTCCACAAACTTCTTGGCAGCTGCACGGATAGCGGCAACATCGATTGGACCTTGGCTTGCTTGGACTGCTTTCTGCTTACTCATTGCATTCCTCCGTATTGATTCCCACCGCGAAAGTGCGGCGCTGTATCGCGCAACAACCGGAAACGAACACACTGACCTCATAACCAACAAGAGCTTGTCCAAGGACAAGCGCTTTACCTAAACCTGGGCTTGAAGTCTGCACGCTGCTTGTGGTTGAGACCGGTCGTGCAAGAAACTGAACAAAGTGGATAGGTGTTGTCATGGTAGCGATTGCTCCTTGGCTTGGAAAGCGCAAAACCGCGGCTACCAGTAGCAAACAGACCGGCCTTTCAAGGCCAGAAAACCACAAACCAGGCCGTCTGAAAACAGTTCAACCTCACACGGCATGCGGGCTTGGCACGAAATTTTTTACTGGTTTTCCCCAAGATAAAGAGCCGCGTTCTTGTTCAAGCAGAGATACAAGACCAAACACTTGGATACAGAATCCGGCCTCCGTTCAGACGGCAGCAGGCAGAACCGGGGTCAGCGCTCATACCTCACTGCTTCTTTTTGTATTCATTCAATTCAATTAATATGAAACGGCCGTTACTTTAAAATCAAGAATATGACTTCAATGAGCTGGCTGTTACTGACCTATAAAGTCCCCCCTGAACCTAGTGCAAAACGGCTGGCCTTATGGCGGCGCCTGAAAGCGCTGGGTGCGGTGTATCTGCAAAACGGGGTATGTGTCCTGCCCAAAACCGACGAGCATGTGCGCCGTCTGAAGGTGCTGGAAAACGACATCACGACCATGGAAGGTGAATGCGTCTTGCTGGAGACCATTGCTCTGGACAAGGCACAAGAGGACAAAGTCATCGCCCGTTTTACGGACGACCGCAACGAGCAGTACCAGGAACTGCTGGGCCGTTGCAAAGACTTCGAGGCCGAAATCGACAAGGAAATTTCGATTCAGAAATTCACCTACGCCGAACTGGACGAAGAAGAAACCGATCTGAAGAAGCTGGAAAACTGGTACGAGAAAATCCAGAAACTGGATTTTTATGGCGCCCCCCTGGCACAGCTTGCTCAAGAGCGCCTGCAAGAGTGCAAGGCACGGCTGGATGCGTATGCCCAAATGGTCTATGACGCTCATGAAGAAAACCGCTAATCCCGCGCTTACCCCGACGGCCGACGCCTCCCGTGCCAAAATCCACCGCAGCGTCTGGGCACTGGGCTTTGTGTCCATGTTCATGGATATTTCCTCGGAGCTGATCCACGCCCTGCTGCCCATTTATATGGTCACCGTCATGGGTACATCGGTACTGGCGGTCGGTTTTATTGAAGGCATTGCCGAGGCCACCGCCTCCATCATGAAGGTGTTTTCCGGAGCGGTCAGCGACCGTTTTGGAAAGCGCAAACTGCTGGCAGTAATTGGCTATGGCCTGGCCGCCCTGACCAAACCCATTTTTCCACTGGCGAACTCGCTGGACTGGCTGGTCGGTGCCCGCTTTGTAGACCGCATCGGCAAAGGCATACGCGGTGCGCCGCGTGATGCTTTGGTCGCCGATGTCACCCCGCCGGAAATGCGAGGTGCCGCCTACGGCTTGCGTCAGACCCTGGATACCATTGGCGCCTTTGTAGGGCCCCTGTTGGCCATTGCCCTAATGTGGTGGACGGCAAACAACTATCAGTTGATCTTCTGGGTTGCCGTGCTGCCTGCCTTTGCGGCCATCGCCGTTCTGGTGTTCTTTGTACGCGAACCGAAAATCCCGGCCACCACCCGCCCCCGCAAACTGCCTCTGAACCGGGAAGACCTGGGCCGCCTGGGTTCCCGCTACTGGTGGGTTGTCGCAATTGGCCTGGCTTTTACCCTGGCCCGTTTCAGCGAAGCTTTTCTGATCTTGCGGGGTGAATCCAGCGGCCTGCCCCCCATGTGGGCCCCTGCCGTCCTGGTCGTCATGAGTGTGGCTTTTTCTCTGTCCGCCTACCCCGCCGGTGTGCTGTCAGATCGTATGCGTAAAACTGACCTGCTGCTGATCGGTGTGGCCCTGCTGATCGCAGCGGACCTGATCCTGGCTTTCGTGCCCGGCTTGCTGGGTCTGGGCCTGGGCGTTGCCTTGTGGGGCCTGCATATGGGCTTTACCCAAGGCCTGTTCAACGTCTTGATCGCTGACAGCGCCCCTGCCGAACTGCGCGGCACCGCCTTTGGCATGTTCCACCTGCTAACCGGTATCGCTCTGCTGCTGGCCAGCGTCATTGCCGGCGTGCTCTGGGACACCATAGGTTTCCAAGGCACCTTTGCCGCTGGTGCGATCTTTGCGGTTTTAACTGGCCTAGGGTTGATTACCTTGCGACGTTCCACTCAAGGAGCGTTTTGAATAAAAAAGGCCGACTTCATGTCGGCCTTTTTTCATTTCATCATTCCGCGACGGCGGCGATGCATTCAATTTCCAGCAAGAACAAGGGGTTCCCCATATCCGCCGCAATCGTGGTGCGGGCCGGGTATTCGCCGTCCTTGAAGTAAGTACGATAGATCTCGTTCATGCGAGCAAAGTCACCAGCGTTCTTCAGAATCACATTGGCTTTGACGATATGGTCCAGGGTGGAGCCCGCCTCTTCCAGCAGGGCTTTCACATTGGCCATGACCTGATGCATCTGGGCGTCGAAATCGTTTTCAGCAATCTGGCGATCGTCAAAAAAGCCTGGCTGGCCCGACACAAACACAAAGCCATTGGATCGCACAGCAGGCGACAAGGGGGCACGAGGGGGAGTCACTTTGTCGGATCGGATAATTTCTTTGATCATATTCATCTCCTGATTAGTAGCTTGAGCTCTCTGGGCTCTTTCGTATTCGTTAAGGGTTTACTGCACGCTGGCGCCGGAGGCTTTTACCACTTTGGCGGCCGTTTCCATTTCAGACTTCAGATACTCGGCAAACTCGGCCGACGTCGTACCCGCAGGTTCCAGTCCTTGGGCCAACAAGCGTTCGCGAATTTCGGGCAGGTTCACAATACGGACAAATTCAGCACTGAGCTTCTCCACAATCGATGCTGGGGTACCAGAAGGCACTATCACGCCATACCAGGAGTTGGAGTTCATATTGTCTACGCCTGCTCCTTTGAAAGTAGGCACTTCGGGGATAGATTCCAGACGAGTATCGTTCGCCAAAGCAATTGCACGCAGCTTGCCGGATTTCACGTGGGGCAAAACATCAGGCGTGTTGGCAAACATCATGTCTACATGACCCCCCAGCAAATCGTTCAAAGCTGGGGCCTGGCCTTTGTACGGAATATGCAGCACATCAATCTTGGCTTCCGCTTTCAAGCGTTCAATCGCGATATGCGGTGATGTACCTGCACCAAAGGACGCAAAGGACAGCTCGCCCGGTTTGGATTTCGCTGTAGCAATGACATCCGCCAGGCTCTTGACCGGCACATCCGGGTTCGCCACCAGCAGGTGCGGCGTGTAGGCCACCCAGCTAACCGGCGTAAAGTCCTTCACCGTGTCGTAACGCAGGTTGTCGTACAGGCTGGGATTGATGGCAAAACTGTTTGCCACCATCCCCAGGGTGTAGCCATCCGGCGCGGCGCGGGCCACGATTTCCGTACCAATCACCGTACCGGCACCGGGCTTGTTGTCGATGATGACGGGCTGTTTGAAGTCATCCGACATTTTCTGCGCCAGACTGCGGGTCAGGTTATCCAGCGTGCCGCCCGCCGGGAACGGAACAATGATGGTGATGGGTTTGGTGGGATATTCCTGTGCCGACACAAGCGAGGGCACAGCCGTTAAAGCGCTTAATACAGCCACGCCTGACAGAATTAATTTAAAGCGCATAGTCGTCAACCTTACTCAATAGTAGTGACCAGCTCGCCTATAGCGGGGATACGAGCTTTGATGACATCGCCTGGTTCCAAAGAGCGTGGAGGCTGCATGGCAAAGCCAACCCCGGAGGGCGTGCCTGTTGCAATAATGTCCCCAGGCTCTAAGGTCATGCCCGCCGACAACTGGGCGATGATGTTGGACACATCGAACAACATGTCCGACGTATTGGCCGATTGGCGTAGCTCGCCATTCACTTCCAATTCAAGATCCAGCGCGTTGGGGTCGGCAATGGAGGTCTTCAATGCCACTACCGGCCCAATCGGGCAGGTGCCGTCCAGTGACTTGCCCTTGAACCACTGACCATGCAGCGCTTGCAGATCACGCGCCGTAATATCGTTGATCACCGTGTAGCCAAAGACATAATCCAACGCGTCTTCAACTGGAATGTCCCGGCCTTCCTTGCCGATCACAATGCCCAGCTCCACTTCATAATCCAGCATCTTTGTGTGAGCCGCATGGCGGCTGACCAGGGCCTGATGCCCCACCACCGTGGTTGGCGGTTTGCTGAAGAACTCCAGGGCTTTGGGGAAGTCATCCGCCGCACGACCACGTGCCAGATTGCCTTCCACGATATGGGCGCGGTAATTGCGCCCCACACAGAAAATGTTTTTGGCCGGATTCGGGACAGGAGCCAGAAAGCACAGATCTGAAGCAGCATGGACGGGAGCCTTGGCCTGGCTTGCCTGCTCCATCAAAAGCTGCAGGCTGATCAGGATCTCATCGCCCATAAAAATAGCGTCAATGACCTCAGTGGGAGCCTGCCGAGCACGTAAAGGATGCTCGTACATCCCCCAGGCCTGTGTCAGATCCACCACCCGATCATCGCCCAGCATTCCACCCAAATGCGTTTCCCCTGCGGCTACAAAGGTCAGTAGCTTCATGACAGCAAACCTCCTTATCGGATGTTGTTGGAACTGTTCAAGGTTTGCGTCAGCAGCCCTTGAACGTGCTCGCGCGCCAGACGATCTGCCAGCGCTGCGTCCCGTTTCTCAATCGCGTCGATCATGGCCAGGTGCTCGGCCAAAGACTCGTGCGCACGTTTCAGGCGCTCGATGGTTTTGGTCTTGAGCATGTCGCGGTGCCCAAAGGACTTCCATACCTTCTCCAGCAAGCTATTTGCAGCCAGACGCATGATGGCCGCGTGGAATTCCACATTGGCTGCCGCATATTCGCTGACACGCTCTTCCACATTGTCTTGATTGAAGGGCGCAAACAGCGCCCGCAAGGCATCCACATCCCGCTGCGAGGCATTCAAGGCGGCTTCACGCGCCGCAAAGGCTTCCAGTTCAATGCGCAGCTTCAGCCATTCGATGTAGTCCTGCTTGGTCAAGGGTGAGAGCAAGGCACCGCGCCGAGGCTCCATGGTCAAAATGCCTTCCTGCCCCAGACGCAGCAGTGCTTCGCGCACCGGCGTGCGGCTGACATTGAGCATCTTGGCCAGTTCTTCTTCCCGAACCCGCACGGGCTCATCAATGTTTTTCACCAGGCCAAGAACGTGAGCACGCACCGACTCATACACCCCATCGCTGTGACTTGCTGTTTTGATCGTGGTCATTGCTTTCCTATTTTGCATTCATTTTTTATAGATTGTATACAAGATTGAATATCGGTACACATTAGTGTTTGTACGAACGAAAAAAAACCCCGGCAAGTACGATACTTGCCGGGGTTTTTGAACTTCAGTCCCGCTAAGGGCTAAGCCTTAAAACGGAATATCGTCATCCATATCGGCCAGATTGTCCGACATAGGAGCGTTATTACGTGGGGCCTGTTGTTGCTGCTGTTGCTGAGGCGCTGGGCGCTGAGCACGTTGTGGAGCTGGTGCACCGCCACCACCGTATTCGCCACCACCCATGCTGCCGCCGCCCATATCACCACCGTCACGGCCACCCAGCATTTGCATTTGCTCGGCAATGATTTCGGTCGTGAAACGCTCCTGACCGTCCTGACCTGTCCATTTACGGGTGCGCAGACGACCTTCTACGTAGACGGGACGGCCTTTACGCAGGTACTCACCTGCAATTTCAGCCAGACGGTTGTAGAACACCACACGGTGCCATTCGGTTTCCTCACGGCGCTCGCCAGAGGTACGGTCTTTCCACTGCGAAGTCGTGGCAATGGAAATATTGCAGATGGCCGAGCCTTCTGCGCTGTAGCGTACTTCTGGGTCGCGGCCAAGATTGCCCACCAGAATGACTTTATTTACCGATGCCATGAAAAAATCCTGTAGTCAAAAATTCGATATCAAGCCGTATTATCGTGGATTCGTGCCTTAATTAACACTCCCTCCCCGCTCCGGGAAGGGCAGTTTTATCCATGCCATCGATCCTGTTACGGCACCTTGAACGGCGTATATGGCTAAGCACCTGATGGTGTCACCTGTTCCGCCCAGCTCTTGATTCTTGCGGCCAATCCAGCCACTTTACTTGTTGCTGCCTGCCACGTCTTTGCACAAGCGTAACAGGCAATGCCTTTTAATATTTGTCTTTGAAACCACGCGCTGTCAGCAACCAGAGCAAAGCCAGAGCAGCTCCGGTCCACAAGACCCATTGGGTGAGCCCTCGCCCTGCCAGGATGCCGCCGATCAGGCCGCCGGCAAACACGCCCAGGGACTGGGAGGTGTTGTAAAAACCCAGCGCCAATCCTTTGTATTCTGGTGGCGCCACACGCGACACCAAGGAAGGCTGCAAGGCTTCCAGCACATTAAAGCCGATGAAGAAAAACGTCAGCGCGGCCACCATGGGAACCAGCGAATCGCGCGCCCATGGCATCACGGCCAGCACCACAATCAGCAGCAACACAGACAGTTCCAGCGCATGCTTGTGACGCTTGCGGGTCTCTGTCCAGAACACCGCAGGAACCATCAGCACAAAAGAAACCAGAATAACGGGCAGGTACACCTTCCACAAATCCTGAGTACCGTAGCCACCCAAGGTCGCCAGAATGCCCGGTACGACGATGAACAGGGACATCAGGATAAAGTGCAGACAGAACACGCCAAAGTTCAGGCGCAGCAAGTCCAAATGACGCAACACCTGTCCGGCGGTAACCTGCACAATCGAGGCGGGTGCTTTAGGCGCGCTGGGCACGACAAAAGCGGCAATCAACAAGCAGACAAAGCCCAGCAAACTGATGGCCCAGAACAGTCCCGACAAACCAAATTGCCCCACCAGCACTGGCGAGAGCACCAGCGATACAGCAAAAGACAGCCCAATGGAGCCACCCACCATCGCCATGGCACGTGTGCGCACTTCGGGACGGGTGGAGTCGGCAACCCAGGCGGAAATGGCTGCTGAAACTGCCCCCAGACCTTGAATACAGCGGCCTACCGTCACCCAGTCAATATTCTGGGCCAGCGCGGAGATCACCCCGCCGATCACGAACAAGGCCATGCCGATGACGATAATCGGTCGGCGTCCGAAGCGATCCGATGCCATCCCCAAGGGGATCTGCAAGACAGCCTGCGTCAGACCATAGGCCCCCAATGCCAGACCCACACGGGCGGCATCATTACCGCCGGGCAAGGAGTGCGCGGCCACTGCAAAGACCGGGGTCAGCAAAAACAGACCCAGCATTCGACAGGCAAACAACAGGGCAAGCAGGATGCTGGCCTTGCGCTCTTGCTGAGTCAGACTCAGGCGCGCTGGGCGCGATCCGGCCGTATTCATGGTTTGGTGTGTACTCATTTAATACTCTGTCACAACTGGGCTAGCAGAGAGCCCGGATACCCGTTCACATAAATTCTGACGCAACGCGCTATAGTAGCAAGTTGCCTTTTGACAAGCCTAAATAAAGCGATGGAAGCCATCCGCATTCGTGGTGCCCGTACCCACAACCTGAAAAATGTCTCCGTAGACCTGCCACGCCACCAGTTGGTCGTGCTGACGGGGCTATCCGGTTCTGGAAAATCCTCTCTAGCCTTCGACACTTTGTATGCCGAAGGCCAGCGGCGCTATGTGGAAAGCCTGTCCGCTTATGCACGTCAGTTCTTGCAACTGATGGACAAGCCAGATGTGGACTTGATCGAAGGTTTGTCGCCTGCCATTGCCATCGAGCAAAAGGCAGCAGGCCATAACCCGCGTTCCACCGTGGGGACCACTACCGAAATCCACGATTATTTGCGCCTATTGTACGCGCGGGTCGGGACTCCTTACTGCCCGGAACACCACTTGGCCTTGCAGGCTCATAGCGTGAGCCAGATGGTAGACCAGATTCTGCAATGGGAACCTGAAACCCGTATTGCTGTGCTGGCACCCATGCACCGTGGCCTGGTTGGTGACCTGCAGCTTGAACTGCGCGGCCTGCAAGCCCAAGGCTTTGTACGGGTACGCGTCGATGGCGAGATCTCCAGCATTGAAGATCTGCCCGCACTCAATGCCCAACAGGCACACGACCTGGACCTGGTCATAGACCGTCTGCGCATTCGGCCCGATAGCCAGCAGCGTCTGGCCGAGAGCCTGGAAACCGCCCTGTCCACCAGCAATGGCCGTTGTCTAGTGGTGAATCTGGACACAGGTCTGGAACAGCCCTATTCCAGCCACTACGCCTGCCCGGTCTGCGATTACTCCCTGCCCGAGCTGGAGCCACGCCTGTTCAGCTTCAACAATCCGGCAGGAGCCTGCCCGGACTGTAGTGGCTTGGGGCAAGTAGATGTATTTGATCCTGAACGCGTGGTGGCCTTCCCGGAACTGAGTCTGGCGGGCGGTGCCATTGCGGGCTGGGACCGACGCAATGCCTTTACCTACACCTTGCTGACCAGTCTGGCGGCTCATTATCACTTTGATATAGAGGCTCCCTTCGAGTCTCTACCCGAAGAACTGCGCCGCACCGTGCTGTATGGCTCCGGCGCGGAGGAAATTCCCTTTCTCTATTTGAATGAGAAGGGCCGCACCACGGTAAAAACGCACCCATTTGAAGGGGTGATTCCGAATCTGCAGCGTCGCTGGGCGGAAACCGATTCCAGCGCCGTGCGCGAGGAACTGAACAAGCTGCGTCGCACCCAGACCTGCCCGGCCTGCCATGGCGCACGTCTGCGTCTGGAGGCGCGTCACGTCCGTATCGGGGATGATCCGATTCCAAGCCATACTGGGTGCAAGCATCATGCAGGCACCGCGTCTGCCCACTCCGCAACCCTCAATGTCGACCAGCTGTCTGACAATGCCGCACAGTGCACGCAGACTCACTCCGCAGCGCAAGGACAAGCCAAAGGACTGGCCATTTATGAAGTCGAAGCCCTGGCCCTGTCCGACTGCCTGGCCTGGTTCGAGCGCCTGTCGCTGACGGGTGCGAAAAAAGAAATTGCCGACCGCATCGTGCGTGAAATCCGCCTGCGGCTGGAGTTTTTGAACAATGTGGGTCTGAACTACCTGTCTCTGGACCGCAGCGCCGACACCATTTCCGGTGGCGAGGCCCAGCGCATTCGTCTGGCCAGCCAGATCGGTTCCGGTCTGACCGGCGTGATGTACGTGCTGGACGAGCCTTCCATTGGCCTGCACCAGCGCGATAACGACAAGCTGATCCAGACCTTGCAGCACCTGCGGGACCTGGGCAATAGCGTGATCGTGGTCGAGCACGACGAGGACATGATACGCACCGCCGACTATGTCATCGACATGGGCCCCGGCGCAGGTGAGCATGGTGGTCAAATTACCGCTCAAGGCTCGCCCGCAGAGCTGGCCCAGAACCCCGACTCTCTGACCGGTCAGTACCTGTCTGGCAAGCGTCAGATTGCCGTGCCCAAACGACGTCCTGTTTATGACAGCCTGAACTGGCTGCGTCTGTATGGTGCCAGCGGCAATAACCTGAAGTCCGTTGATCTGGCGATTCCAGCTGGACGACTGGTCTGCATTACCGGCGTGTCCGGTTCGGGCAAATCCACGCTGATCAACGACACGCTGGCAACCGCCTTCTCGCATTTGCTGCACCGTGCCCACGCCGAACCGGCGCCCTACGATCGTATGGAAGGGCTGGAGCATTTCGACAAGATCATCAACGTCGATCAAACCCCGATTGGTCGTACCCCACGCAGTAATCCAGCCACCTACACGGGCATGTTCACGGCCATTCGTGAGCTGTTCGCCAGCGTGCCCGAGGCGCGTTTGCGTGGCTACGACCCAGGCCGCTTCTCCTTTAACGTTAAAGGCGGCCGCTGCGAGGCTTGTCAGGGCGATGGCGTGGTCAAGGTAGAGATGCACTTCCTGCCGGATGTCTATGTGCCTTGTGATGTCTGCCAGGGCCGTCGCTACAACCGTGAAACGCTGGACATTCGCTACCGAGGCCGCAATATCAGCGAAGTGCTGGACCTGACGGTTGAGCAGGCGCTGGAATACTTTGATGCGGTGCCAGCGGTCGCGCGTAAATTGACTACCTTGATTGATGTGGGCTTGTCCTACATCCGCCTGGGTCAAAGCGCGACTACCCTGTCTGGTGGTGAGGCGCAGCGGGTGAAATTGTCACTGGAGCTGTCCAAGCGCAGTACCGGTCAAACCTTGTATGTGCTGGACGAGCCCACAACCGGCCTGCACTTTCAGGACATTGCTGTCTTGCTGGAAGTGCTGGACAAACTGGTTGAGTCGGGCAATAGCGTGGTCGTAATTGAGCACAATCTGGATGTGATCAAAACGGCAGACTGGATTGTGGACATGGGACCGGAAGGTGGCCAGGGCGGTGGGCAGATTGTGGTGCAAGGCACCCCGGAGACTGTTGCTGCTTGCGAGCAAAGCCATACCGGGCGATATCTGAAGCCTTTATTGCAGCGCTAAAGGCTGTCTCCCTTAAAAGACCACGCTGTTCAGGCCTCGAGCACCAAAACATGGTTTTTTGGCGCTTTATCAATAAAGAAGAGCTCCTGAACAGCACACGGCTACTGGCCGATAGCAGGTCGCGTAACTCCACCACAGGCTGCAAGAGCTACATCTTGAAGATAGCGTCGTGCTCGCGAATGGCATGGCGGTCCGTCATGCCAGCGATGTAATCAGCAATGGCACGGGCCTGAGCAATCGGGTCTTCACGGCGATGCTCCGCCGCCAGCAAACGAGGATCATCCAGAAAAGCATGGAACAGCTCGCGCACAATGTTCTGCGCCTTGCTCATCATGCGCACCACCTTGTAGTGGCGATACAGATTCGCGTGCAAGAAGCGTTTGAGCTCATCAGCCTGCGCCCGCATCTCTGGCGAGAATCCGGCCAAACGAGGCAAATGACGAATCGCATCCACGCTGTCCGGGCGATGCTCTTCCAGCTTGGCACGCGTGGTTTCCGTTAAATCCACCACTAGCGTGTTGATCATGCCGCGGATTATCTCCGCCACCAAACGTTGACCGCTCAAGCCCGGATATTGGGCTTGTACATGCTCGTAATGACTGTTGAACAGGCGCAGTTCCAGCAATTGTTCCAAGCGGATCAGGCCGGAGCGCAAACCGTCATCAATATCGTGATTGTTGTAAGCAATTTCATCGGCCAGATTGGCCATTTGGGCTTCCAGCGACGGTTGGGTGCGATCAATAAAGCGCTGGCCGACCTCGCCCAATTCACGGGCGTGCTTCAGCGAACAATGCTTCAAAATCCCCTCGCGGGTTTCAAAGCACAGGTTTAGGCCATTGAAGGCGGCATAGCGCTCTTCCAGCTCGTCCACCACCCGCAGACTTTGCAGATTATGCTCAAAGCCCCCGGCCTCGGGACGCAGGCTTTGCATGCAGCTATTCAAGGTGTCCTGACCTGCATGGCCAAAAGGAGTGTGGCCCAGATCATGAGCCAGGGAGATCGCTTCGATCAGGTCTTCGTGCAAACCCAGATTGCGGGCAATAGCCCGCGCCAGCTGGGCCACTTCCAGACTATGCGTCAATCGTGTTCGAAATAAATCACCTTCGTGGTTAATGAACACCTGGGTTTTGTATTCCAACAAGCGAAAGGCATTGCAGTGAATGATCCGGTCGCGGTCCCGCTGAAAGGCGTTACGGCCTTGGGGCGCTGCCTCTGCATAACGCCGACCGCGGGACTGTTCAGGGTGACAGGCATAAGCGGCAAGCATTTGCATAGGTTTTACTCCTGTTCCACCGTTGTAAAGCGGGCCAATGCCTGGCGTACCACATCAGGCGCGACCGCCTGCACCTTGGCATGGCCTAATTTATCCAGCAGCACAAAACGCAGCTGGCCACCTTCATTTTTCTTGTCCACCTGCATCAATTCCAGCCAACGGTCCGCAGGCCATTGTGGTGGAGTGATCGGACATCCGCTGGCTTGCACCAGGGCCTTGATACGAGCCACGTCCTGAGCAGGCAAGCCGCAGACCAGGGCGGAGAGCTCGGCAGCCATAATCATGCCGCAGCCCACGGCTTCACCATGCAGCCATTGGCCGTAGCCCATGCCGGACTCGATCGCGTGGCCAAAAGTGTGACCAAAGTTCAAAATGGCGCGCAGACCAGATTCGCGTTCGTCCTGAGAAACGACTTCAGCCTTGACCTCGCAGGAGCGACGAATCGCATAGACGATCTGTTCTTGTTCCAGCGTACGCATGGGCGCAATCTGCTCTTCACACCAGTTGAAGAAGTCCAGGTCGTAAATCATGCCGTATTTGATAACCTCCGCCAGACCGGCGGAGATCTCACGAGCAGGCAAAGTCTTGAGTACGTCCGTATCCACTTCTACAGCGATAGGCTGGTAGAACGCGCCCACCATATTCTTGCCCAGCGGGTGGTTGATCGCTGTCTTGCCGCCCACCGAGGAGTCCACCTGCGCCAGCAAGGTCGTCGGCACTTGCACAAAGCGCACACCCCGCATGAAGCAGGCCGCAGCAAAACCGGCCATATCGCCGATAACGCCACCGCCCAAGGCCACAATCAGGGCCTTGCGATCCAGGTGACCGCCCAGCAGCGCGTCAAAAATCAGGTTCAGGGATTCCCAGTTCTTGTAGGCTTCGCCATCGGGCAGCTCGATCACATGAACAGGCTTGCCGGTTGCAGCCAGGGCTTCCTTTGCAGGTGCCAGGTACAGGGCGGCCACCGTAGGATTGGTGACGATTGCAATGGCAGACGTATCGGCTGGCACCGTGTCTGCAAGATGCGCCAGACGCCCGGCGGCGATATGGATGGGATAAGCGCCACCCTGGGCGTCAACATGCACTACAGACATTTAGCAACCTCGTTCTTTCAACAGGGACAATAAGTGGCGCACCGCATGATGAACTGGCGCCGAGCCAGTTTCAAAGCGGACATCCGCCACTTCTTCATAGAGGGGTTCGCGCGCTTGCAACAGTTCCTGGATGCGGGCGCGTGGGTCCGCTGTTTGCAACAGCGGCCGGTTACGGTCTCGGGCCACGCGACGGTACAGCTCGTCTACGGTGGCACACAAGTACACTACGATACCGCGATCTTTGATGATCTGGCGATTGGCCTCGGACAAAATGGCCCCGCCCCCCGTTGCCAGCACAATACCGGTCTGGCGCGAACAAATATCGAGCACCGCAGATTCGCGTTTGCGGAACCCTTGCTCGCCTTCGAACTCAAAGATAGTGGCCACTCGCACACCGCTACGGGCTTCCAGCTCGTGGTCCAGGTCCATAAACTCGCGCTTGAGTTCCCGCGCCAATTGGCGACCAATGGTCGTTTTACCGGCTCCCATCATGCCTACCAAAATAATGGGGCGTGGGCCAGTCTGTTGTAAATGGAGCAGCTCGGCGTCTGTTAAGGGATCAGGATGTTCTACAGGCATCAGCTCAGCGGGTAAAGAGTGGTTCATTTGTGTATTATCCCATTAGCCTTCCCTAAGCACAGTCCGCTTGCTTAGTATTATTTTGTTACATTGATACTTGGTTTGAGGCCCAGTCCTGCTGCGTTTGGACTTTAAAATCAGCCCTAATGAGTTCCTCTTCCCGCTCCCCCAATTCTAAACCCGAGCAAAGCTCCGGTTCCTGGCTTGCCCGCCTCATCATCAAGACCTCGGTCTTTTTTGTGGGGCTTGGTCTGTGTGCCGTCCTGCTCGGGTCGCTTGCGCTGGCTTTGGCCTGGCCAAACCTGCCTGACCTTAGCGCCATGATCGACTACCGCCCCCGAGTGCCGCTGCGCATTTACACGGCGGATAAGGTGTTGATCGGCGAATTTGGTGAAGAACGCCGCAATGTGTTGCGTTTTGACGAAATTCCCGATGTCATGAAATCGGCCATTCTGGCGGCCGAGGACGATCGCTTCTACCAGCACGGCGGTATTGACTGGATGGGTGTTGGCCGTGCTGCCTTGGCCAATATGACCCATATGTCCAAGACCCAGGGGGCCAGTACGATCACCATGCAGGTAGCGCGTAACTTCTACCTGTCATCGGAAAAGACCTATACCCGCAAGTTCTACGAACTGCTGCTGACCTTCAAGATTGAAGCCACGCTAACCAAAGACCAGATTCTGGATCTGTACATGAACCAGATTTATCTGGGTCATCGTGCTTATGGTTTTGCCGCAGCCTCACGAACGTATCTGGGCAAGCAACTGGGCGAAATCACCACAGCAGAAGCCGCCATGCTGGCCGGTATTCCCAAAGCCCCCTCGCGCTTCAACCCCATTGCCAACTTCGAACGTGCCAAAACTCGCCAAGCCTATGTGCTGGGCCGCATGCGTACCCTGGGCTACATCACTGAGCAGGAATACCAGGACGCGATGGCACAGGAAATCGTCGTGAAATCGGCTCTGGGTACGCCTGCAGGTGGCTACGCCATCCACGGTGAATACGCAGCTGAACTGGCTCGCCAACTGCTGTACGGCGTCTACCAGGACAATGTGTACTCGCGCGGCTTCAATATCTACACCACGATCAAGTCCACCGACCAGGAAGCGGCTTACCTGGCCGTACGCAACGGTATTCTGGATTACACCCGTCGTGCTCCTTACACCGGCCCGCAAGGCCAGGTGGATCTGCCTGCCGGTATTGAAAACGATCACGCCCAGCTGGACTCCATTCTGGATGACTTGCAGGACAAGTACCCCGACACAGGCGACTTGCTGACCGGTGTGGTGCTCGATGCCAGCCCCAACCAGATTCGCGTGGCCCGTACCGCCCAGCAAATTATTGATGTCAACGACAAGCGCGCCCTGAAGATTGTCGCTCGTGGCCTGGTGAAAAACGCCAAGGCAGACGTGCGCATTCAGCGCGGTTCCGTGGTCTATCTGTTCCGCAATGGCGATTACTGGGAAGTGATCAATATGCCTGCGGTGCAAGCGGCTTTTGTGTCGGTACGCCCGCAAGACGGCGCTATCCAAGCCATGGTGGGCGGTTTCCACTTCTCGGACGGGAAGTTCAACCGCGTCACGCAAGCCTGGCGTCAACCCGGCTCGGCCTTCAAGCCCTTCATCTACGCCTCCTCGCTGGAGCGTGGTCTGACTCCAGCCACTCAGATTTCGGACGAACCTTTTGTTTTGACCGCAGCCCAGACCGGCTCCAAGCCCTGGACACCCAAGAACTACGGTCGCACCTACGAGCCCATGCTGACCATGCGCCAAGGCTTGTATAAATCCAAAAACATGGTGTCCATCCGTATCATGCAGGCCGTCGGTCCCAAGTATGTGCAGGAATACGTGACCCGCTTTGGTTTCGACAAAGCCCGTCAACCCGCCGTGCTGCCGCTGGCTCTGGGTGCCGGTAGCGTAACGCCTCTGCAAATGGCCGGTGCCTACTCGGTCTTTGCCAACGGCGGTTACCGCACTGAGCCCTACCTGATCGATTACGTAACCGACAGCACCAACAAAGTCATCATGCGTGCCAAGCCCATTGTGGCCGGTGATGCGGCTGCCCGTGCCATCGACGCCCGTACGGCTTACGTCATGAACGATTTGCTGCGCGGTGTGGCAACTTCCGGTACTGGTGCCCGCTCCTCGCGCGAATTGAAGCGTACGGACATTGGTGGCAAGACAGGGACCACCAACGATTCCCAGGACGCCTGGTTTGCCGGTTACACGCCAGATCTGGTTGGTATTGCCTGGATGGGCTTTGACAAGCCACGCAGCCTGGGTTCGGGTGAAACCGGCGGTGGTGCTTCCATGCCTATCTGGATCAACTACATGCGCGCCGCGCTCAAAGACAAGCCTATCGTCCCTCCAGGCCCCATGCCTTCCGGCCTGTCGCGCATCAACGGGGACTTCTACTTTGACGAATTCCCACCCGGACAAGCGATTGCCCGTGTTGGTCTGCCCGCTCCAGGTGACGGTGCCCTACAACAAGGCGGTAGCGATCAAAGCGATGGTATTGGCGACCTGCTGCGGCAACTGGACTCTGACTCCGGTTCTTCGAGCACGCAAGCCCAGCCCTTCGTCCCCTTCTAAATCCAGTACCCAAACGCCGGCCTAGCCGGCGTTTTTTTATGCTTTGTCCCTCACAATGGCATAATGTTCTGCATTGTCTGCACTAGCTCAACACCTTATGAACAAACTACGTTCCTCCCGCCTGCTGGCCTTGCTGGCACTTAGCATTTTTCTTAGCGCTTGCGGCTACAAAGGCCCCTTGTACCACCCTCCTGCGCAGGAAGCAGCGGACGCCCAAACAGCGCCGCGCTGATTTCCGCCCTGCTCGCTTAACCTCTGTTATTTGACGACACCATGACCGTTGCACCTCACTTCCAATTTCAGAACAACACGCTGCACGCCGAGCAAGTTCCCCTGAACAAGCTGGCTGAAGAATTCGGCACCCCTCTGTATGTGTATTCCCGCCAAGCCTTGCGCGACGCCTGGGAGTCCTATCGAGTGGCAGGCCAGGACCGCAAGTTGTTGGTGTGCTATGGCATGAAGGCCAACTCCAACCTGGCCATTCTGCAAGAATTCGCCCGTCTGGGTACCGGCTTTGACATTGTCTCGGGCGGTGAGCTGGCCCGTGTCATCGCCGCCGGTGGCGATCCAGGCAAAGTGGTGTTCTCCGGTGTCGGCAAACAGGTTTGGGAAATTGAAGCTGCCCTGAAAGCAGGCGTGAAGTGCTTCAACGTCGAATCCGAAGGCGAGCTGGAGCGCGTTGCACAGGTTGCTGAACGCATGAATGTGAAAGCGCCTGTTTCCTTGCGCGTGAATCCGGACGTGGATGCTCGCACCCATCCCTACATTTCCACCGGGCTGAAAGACAACAAGTTCGGCGTGCCTATTGATCAGGCTCCTCGCATCTATGCACGCGCCCAAGAGCTGCCCAGCCTGAATATTGTGGGTGTGGATTGCCATATCGGCTCGCAGATTACCGAAGTCAGCCCCTATCTGGATGCGCTGGACAAGCTGATCAAGCTGATCCTGGCCCTGAAAGAGCAAGGCGTGAACCTGACTCATCTGGATTTGGGCGGCGGTCTGGGCATTCGCTACACCGACGAAACCCTGGTGACCCCTACCCAGCTGCTGACCGAAGTGTTTGCCGCTCTGGACAAGAACGGACTTGGCCATCTGGAAATCGTGCTGGAACCCGGCCGTTCCATGGTGGGCAATGCCGGTGTGCTGCTCAGCCGCGTGGAATACCTCAAGCATGGCGAGACCAAAAACTTCGCCATCATTGATGCCGCCATGAACGACTTGATTCGCCCCACTCTGTACGACGCCTGGCACGGCGTGGAAGCGGTAGAGCCTCGTCCAGTGACGGAGTCCACTCCCCGCTACGATCTGGTTGGCCCCATCTGCGAAAGCGGTGACTGGCTGGCTCGTGACCGTCAGCTGGATCTGAAACAGGACGATCTGGTCGCCATCATGTCCGCCGGTGCCTACGCCTTTACCATGGCCAGCCAGTACAACACCCGCCCCCGTGCGGCTGAAATTCTGGTCGACGGCGATCAGGTTCATGTGATCCGCCCCCGCGAAAGCCTGGAAAGTTTGTTTGCCACCGAACGATTGCTCCCTTAAAGGCGGGCAAGAATGCAGGTAACAACCATTCAGCCTTAAAGAACTCTCGAATCTGACCGTAAAACAGGCCGGGACTGCGCTGCCATCAGCAGGCATCGCAGTCCCGGCCTGTTGCGTCCTGTCCTAGCCGGGAACGCACAGATTTCGCTGTCAGTGGCCAGACAGTTCGATGGTAAGCGCTGGAGGCTGTACCACCATCATGACCACCCCAGGGATACCGACACACGGCTTTGAGCCTGTTACTTCGGCCAGCGAGCGCCTGATTCGCGGCTTGAGTCTTTACGTCATCCCTTTGTTTCTGATCATGCTCACTTTATGGGCATTACTGTTCCTGCCGAATCGCTACCCTACCGTTCCCGGTCAAAGTTTGGGCATTCAGGCGCTGGCCAGCCAGCAAGAGCATGCGGATCCAGAGTTACTGACGCAATTGGAAAATGCCCCGACCCGGCAACGATTGCACCTGAGCGAGCCCCATTGGCTGCTGCTGACCCTGCCCGCCCCCTTCCCCCAGCAGGACCAGGTCCTGCACTTTCCGGCCTCCCCGATTTCTTCGCTGCACTGCCAAGACGCCCGCAGCGGCCAAGCCCTGCGTAACAGTGAGCTGGACCCGCCTACCCCGCTGTCACCCGCCCCGGTAAAAAGCTACACCCTGGAATTAGGCCAGGCGAACCACCCCGACACCGTGCTGTGCCGTGTCGAGACCTCCCGCCCCACCCTCCTGCAAGCTCAGCTCTGGGCCAGCGCTGACGTCACCAACTCCTCGATCCGTCTTAGCCGTGGCATAGGGCTGCTGGAAGGCGGCTTGCTGACCATGGCCATGTTCATGCTGGTGCTGGCCGCCACCAACCGCGCCTGGATCTACCTGCTGCTGTCAGTCTGGCTGATTGGCAACCTGCGCCTGGGTTCGATGGCCATGGGCTGGGATACCCAGTGGCTAGGCCAGATTCTGCCCTCGCAGTACATGCCGGTGCTGCGTCAGGTGACCATCGCCTGCTACTTCATCCTGAGCTATTCCCTGTTTACGGTATTGCTGGGCAACTCGATTACTACCGCCCGCCTGCAACGCTTGCTGCCTACGGTGGGCATACTGGGCCTGATCCTGTTACCCGTGTCCCTGCTGGCCCCGGCGTCCGTGTTCCAGCCCGTCATGTGGGTCAGCACTATCTACGCGCTGTGCTGCGTCTCTGCCGTGCTGCTGTCCGTCCTCCTGCACACCCGCTCGCGCATCTTGCTCTGGCAACTGGTGCTGCTCAGCATGGCCCTGTGCATGCTGATTTCAGCCATCTTTCTGGTGGCCTTTGGTCGCTCCAGCTTTGTAGAGAACTTCAACGGCGTCATCGCCTTCCTGCTCTCCAATCTGATGGTAGCCCTGGCCGTAGGTGAACGCTTGCGAGAAGACCGCAGCGAATCCCTGCGCGCCCGTAACGAACTCATGGCCCACTACCTGCTGACCCCTGTCGGCATGTTCACCCTGAACGAATCCGGCGTCTTTCTGCGCATCAGTCCCATTCTGGCGCGCATGCTCAACATAGACGCAGACCCGAACGAAAGCACCATTCACTGGACCAATTTCTTTCCCGAACAAGACTGGAAAGCCGTCGCCCAAAGCACACAAAATGGTCAGGACGTGACCATTACCTACTACGACGCCGATGCCCAGCCCTGCCAATTTGCCTTGCGTGTGGCCATCGTCAATCAGTGCATCGAAGGATCTCTGCAAGACATCACCGCCCGTGCCGAGACCTACCGCCAACTGCGCCTGATGGCCGACAATGATCCGGTTACCAATGTCCTGAACCAGCGCGGCATCGAAAAAGCACTGGACGGCCTGCTCAGCCGCAGCCAGGACGACAAACCGTGCCTGCTGGCCTACTTGGACCTGAACCACATCAAATATGTGAACGGCACCTTCGGCCATTCCTCGGGCGATGCCCTGCTGCTGAAAGTCTGCGAGCAACTGGAATCTGTCCTGCGCAGCAAAGACAAGATTGGCCGCATCGGCAGCGACGAATTTGTCATCATCTTTGAAGACTGCGAACCCGACCAGGCTCGCACTCTGGCCAATAGCGTGCTGGAATCGCTGAACAAAAGCCCCTTGCTGGCTGGCAACCGCAGTTTCAACCTGCGCAGCACACTGGGGCTGGTCGAAGTCGCCCCCGGCATGGCTCCGCAAGAAGCCATCTCCGCCGCCAGCCGAGCTGCCCGCGACGCCCGCCGCCTGCATCAGGACATGATTATCTACGGGCAGGACTCCAACGTCCTGCAAGAACACGCCGAAGAACTACGTTTATTTGAAGAGCTGGAAGGTGGCTCTTCTCGCGCGCTATACCTGGAAATGCAGCCTATCGCTGCCTTGCGTCGCCCCATGGACAGCCTGAACTTCGAGGCCTTGCTGCGCGTGCGCGACTCCTCTGGCCAGCTCATCCCTACCGGCCGCATCATCGCAGCAGCAGAAGAAAGCGGCACCATCACCATCATCGATAAATGGGTGTTCTCCGCCACCCTGGAATGGATGTCCAAACACGAAGCCCAGTTGAGCAAGACCCAATGGGTCACCATCAACCTGAGCGGCGTGTCCCTGAACGACGACACCTTCATCAAATGGCTCTTCGACATCCTGGCCCGATTCGAACACCTGGCCCGCCGACTGTGTGTAGAAATCACCGAAGGCGTCGCGCTGGACGACCTGGAGCACACACGTAATTTCATGCGTCGCCTGCAGAAAATGGGCGTGCGCATCGCACTGGATGACTTTGGAGCAGGGTACACCTCCTTCTCCTACCTGCGCGAACTGCCCGCCGATGCCATCAAGATTGACGGTGCCCTGATTTGCGACATGCTGAAAAAAGAAACCAACGTCGCCATCGTCCGTACCATCGTCGAATTGGCCAATAACCTGGGCATGATCAGCATCGCCGAATGGGTCGAAGACGTCCCCACCCTGAAAGCCCTCCAAGAACTGGGCGTGGACTACGTACAAGGCTTCATCATCTCCAAAGCCTGCACCCCTGCAGACCTGCTCAAAGCCCAAGCCATGACCGACTTGGTCCACGACGCCGCCGCCAGACAGTTCCTGATCGAATCCCAGGACAAGTTCCCGCCCGCCATGTAACTCAAATAGCTACCCAAGGCCCACAGAGGGCCTGACTGCTCAACAAGAAGAAATAGGCGAATCCAGCTCCAAGCCCCACTTCGAATCAGCCGCAGCGTGCAACACAAGCTCAGACATGATTAAAGCAACAGAGGCTATTTCTTTGGCAACCCTGCAGGTGAATAAGCCTGTATTGAACCCAGCTCTGGATACACAGATAGGGATGGCTCATAAATAAACACTGTGAGCCGCTGGTGTGCGGGTCGGGGTGCCGGGGCGATTCAGAGTGCTTGCCGCGGGCAGAAGATCGCGTAGGGGTTCAAGCATCCTGCTGTTTGAGCACGACGCTTATGGTTTGTCCGGGGGGACAAACCATCGTGCGAGTTCAGGATGCGCCCTACGCGATCTTCTGCCAAGGGCACCGGTGCGCAGCACCGGCAAGCGCTCAAGCCCCGACACCCCGGCCCGCACACCAGCGGCGTCTCCCAGCGCTTATGCCACTCCACAGAACACCCTTCAAGGCCCCCCACCAAGCACCGCCCCTCAAAGAAAAAATAAACAGCCACAAAAAAACCCGAGTCCGGCACTCAGCCAAACTCGGGTTTCCCAATTCTACAACCGCCATTCCGAAGCCCAAACACAAGCACCCCAGAACAGCAAAAACCTTACAGCTCCCCGTAGGAATGCAGCCCCGACAAGAACATATTCACGCCCAGAAACGCAAAGCTGGTAATCAGCAGCCCACCCAGCGCCCAATACGCTGCCATCGTGCCACGCAGCCCTTTAAGCAAGCGCAAGTGCAACCAAGCCGCATAGTTCAGCCACACAATCAAAGCCCAAGTCTCTTTCGGGTCCCACTGCCAGTAAGTGCCCCAAGCATCAGCGGCCCACAAAGCCCCCAACACCGTTGCCACCGTAAAGAAGGCAAAACCCACCGCAATCGCCCGGTACATGATGTCATCAAGCACCTCCAGCGAAGGCAGCTTGCGCGAAATCGGACCACGGAAATACAGAATCGTACCCACGATCACACTACCGATACCGAAATACAGCATCCAGGTAGGCGACAACTCGCGCGAACCAAAAATCATGGGCTCGGCACACAGAATCGCACCCAGCAAAAACACCGGAATCAGCTTGGCACGCGAACGCGTCTCGCCATTTTCCTTAACCAGATACGCAAAACCCACCATGGCCGCCAACGAGAACGTACCGTAACCAATAAAGTTGGCCGGCACGTGCAGCTTCATCCACCAGCTTTTCAGCGCAGGCACCAAAGGCTGGATCTGGTGTGCATCACGCGTGAAGGAATACCACAGCAGAAAAATAACCAGCGAGCTGATCGCCAACAGCACAAAGCCACCCAAGGCACGCGTGTTGTAACGACGCTCGTAATACATGTAGAACAAGGCCGTAATCAGCGCCAGCAGCACAAACACTTCATACAGATTACTGACCGGGATATGACCGATGTCCGGACCCAACAAGTGACCTTCGCGCCAGCGCACCAGCAAACCCGTCATCCCGGCATAGATCGCCGCCCAGGTCAGCCCCGACCCCATCCAGGCCGCCGTATTACTGAAAAAACCAGCCCAGTACATCACCGTAGCCAGAATGAACAGCGCGCACATCCACAAAATGGCGGACTGGGAAGAGAACAAATACTTCAGCAGAAAAACCGAATCGGCCTTTTCAATATCGCCGGTGCCCAAACCATCACCCGTGCTGTACAGCCAGACCGCCAGCAAAGCCGTCAAACCAGACAACACCAGCAGCGTGCGCAGCGGACGCCACAACCACCCCAGCCAGGCCACAAACGGCACGAAAGCCACCAGAATGATCTTCTCGTAGTAATCCATGCTGGTGCTGTACACATTGAGCGCATACGCCGCGCCCAAAGCCAGTGCCACCAGAAACAGCACATCCGTCCAGTCCGGACGGCCACGGATACCGCGCCGGTCACCACTGGAAGCGATATTGTCTTGCCACATCGAAGGAGTGGCCGAAGAAAGGGTCTGCGCCATAGTAGCTACACCTTGTCAGACAGATAGCCGGTTGAACGCCGCTTTAAGGCGATCAAACTCGAGGTTAAAGTCCAAGTTGCGACGTTGAGATGTCATGGCAGCCATGACACTGCTGCCTTGGTTGTGAGGGCGAATCCAGACCCACACACGGCGATCCCGGATATAGAACATCGAGAACACGCCAATAATCAGAAACAAGCAACCCAAGTACACAATGTACATGCCTGGGCTGCGCGCCACCTGGAATACGCTGGCTTGAACTTGCTCAAAGCTGTCCAAGGTCAACATAACCGGTGCCGGGTAATCAGGCAGGTTGGCAAACGCCAGTACAGCAGACTGAATCCAGCGATTGGCATCGCTATTTTCCTGACTGTAATCCAACTCCGGCAAACCTTGTTGCTGCCTGATCAAGTCACGCAATTCCGACAGTGTGAACTGAATCATGGGAATTGCAAAACCCAGAATACGCTCGCGCTCGGCCTCGGGGACACGGCTGATCAAGCCATCAAAACCGGCACGCACAAACGTCTGCAAAGCAGTTCTGGACGCGGAGAGCATCAGCTCTTTTTGCTCGGGCGACGAAGAGTTACGCTCGGCAAAGCGCTCGGCCGCCTGGGTCACCAGGGCCTCGTTCTGCGTGGCCGCACGCAAATCCATGAATTCTTTCAAGGAACCCTTGTCGTCAGCCGGGAAACGCACATAGCGGAACGGCTCGGCGGGCGAAAAGCGCATACCGGCCAGAAACACCAGGGTGCCATCCAGCTCCACCGGCAGCATGTAGTTCACAAACTCGCGGGACTGGCCCTGATCGTCGATCAAGCGATAGTTCACGCTGGGGCCGACGTTCTTCAGATGCTGATCTTTCTTGTTGGCAGCGCTACCAGTAACAGCGGCCACGTGCTCAATCATGGCCTTGGGCTGAGGATCACCCTCACTCAGGTTTTCCACGTTGATGGGGCGCAGCTCGGTCAACTGAACCGTCAAAGCGTGTTCGTTGGGGCTTTCCTGGGCCGCAATGCCTACGGTTTCGCCCACTTTGCCATTTAGCGCAAAGGTCTTGGAACCAGGGCCTACCAAGGGATAGCCCTTCAGGCTGAGGATACTGCCGCCATCGTCAAAACCGGACTGGTAAACCGTGACCCCCTTGTAGCGCAGCGGCTCGTTCACCTCGATGGTGCGCTCGAACGTATCGCCCGTGACGGGATCGGTAACTTCCACTTCACTCTTGAAGCTGCTGGGCATGCCGGTTGAGTAGTACTCCACCAGGAAACGCTTGAGTTCCAGGGCAAAAGGCAAGGGCTGAATCAGGACGCCTTCACCGGAATTGACCACGGCAGTAGCCGTACGGGCTCCCTCTGGCACCAGCATATTGGCGCGGAAGCTGGGATTGCCCAAGCCCAGTCGACCCGACTCGGGCACCTGGGAAATCAGCATGTTTTCAGTAATGGGCTGTTTGCCACCCAGCCACACCTGCAGGCGCACGGGCAATTCGCTGTCGAGCAGGCCGCCCACACAGATCACCACAATCGCCAAGTGGGCAAAAATGTAACCCAGCTTGTTGGCGCTGCCCTTCTTGGCTGCCATCATCATGCTGCCGTCGTCATCCTGACGCACGCGCACGGCGTAACCCTGGGACTGCAACCAGCCTTGCACCTGCTCGCGATTATGTTCGGGAGCACCGGCGCTTTCCAGTTCAACACGGTGGGGAAAGGCTTTCAGACTGCCGCCGCGCACATGCTCTTTGAACGTGCGCATTTCACGGATCATCTTGGGGGCATTACGAATGACGCACAGCGTGGTCGAGACCACCAGAAACGTCATGATGACCATGAACCAGCCACTGTTGTAGATGGACCAGATCGAAAAATGGTCGAAAAATTCAAACCAGTACGGCCCGAATTGATCGATATACGTATTGGCGGGCTGATTTTGCGCCAGAACAGTGCCGATCAGACTAGCTACGCAAATGAACATCAGCAAGCTGATGGCAAAGCGCATCGAACCGAGCAATTCCAGGAAATCGGCCGCAAAGCGACGTACGGGGGATACTTTTTTCACAAAGGCTAGCTTAGGAGGTGGGGGGTTTCACCGGAAACATCCAGACTTTGAACGCAGAACGCACACAAAGTTCGATCGCTGGACAAAACACCAACACGAGACCCGGCCCAAATCGGCACTGCCCGTTGTTAAGGCTCCCAAACTGCCATGACTATCAGGAAGCTGGGGCCAAAAAGCGAATGTCAGGCTTCAGACAGTCAGGGGGCCAATGGCCCCCTTGGACTGATTAACGCAGGCCAGCTGCGAAATCTGACACGGCTGCAATGTCGGCGTCCGACATGCGATCCGCGATGTCATGCATCATCGGGCCATTGGCACGGTCGCCGCTGCGGAACAATTTGAGCTGTTCGGCAATGTAGCCAGGGTGCTGGCCAGCCAGACGGGGGAACTGACCGGGCATACCAGCGCCATCAGGCGAGTGGCAAGCAGCACAGGCCGCAACACCGCGCTCGGGCAAACCGCCGCGCCAGATCTTCTGGCCACGTTCCATGGTGTCTTCTTTGGTAGCGTTAGCTGCCTGATCCCAGTTCACGGGCTGTTGGGACAGGAAGAAAGCCACGTTTTGCATGTCTTCTTCGGTCATGCCGGCAGCAATGGCGGTCATCAGGCTGTTGGCGCCTTCAGGGCCGCGACGGGAAGGCACAGACTTCTCGTCCTTGGCACGGAAATCGTGCAGCTGCTTGACCAGGTACTCGTACGGCTGGTGAGCCAGCGACGGGTTGACCGGAATAATACTGTTGCCGCCATCCCCGTGACAGGTCACACAGGCCAGCACGCCACGCGACATCTCACCTTGCAGGTAGAGCTGCTCGCCTTTGGCGGCATCTGGCTTGGGCAGACCAGCTGCATTGGCCACGTTAGCGGTAAAAACCACAGAGCAAGCCATCGTCAGGCTGCTTGCGATAACGACTCGGGAAAGCGCACGCTTCATTTGGACCTCGATAATCGCGAATCAATCGGGGTGCCGCATGCGCCCCGCAAAAGCCACCGTAAGCCGCTGGTCAGTACCCAGTGGACTACGACATTACTGTTTCAAATCGAGAGATTATACAATAGGCGCTGAACCAATATGGAATTACGCTGCAACCATGTCGATACTGCACCGCGCTCACTTCACGATTTCAGCTGCTCAGATCGATCAGCTGCCTCCTCCCGGACCGCCAGAGGTCTGTTTTGTGGGGCGCTCCAATGCGGGCAAATCCTCCGCCATCAATGTGTTGGCCAACCAACGGAAACTGGCTTTTTCCAGTAAAACGCCGGGACGAACACGCCTGATCAATATGTTCGGCATCCCCGACCCGCTCTCGCCGGGCGACTTTCTGGGCCACCTGGTGGACTTGCCCGGCTACGGCTACGCCGCCGTGGCGCGCCACGAAAAGCAGGACTGGGCCGAAATTCTGGGCGAGTACCTGGTCTCCCGTCCCTCGATTGCCGGCATTGTGTTGCTAATCGACATCCGACGCGGCGTGACCGACCTGGATATGCGTCTGGCCGACTGGATTGCACCTACCGGCAAGCCCGTACTGGCTCTTTTGACCAAGGCCGACAAACTGCCGTATGGTCAACGCATCAAGGCGGTGGCCGAAGTGCGCCGCCAACTCCGGGAAATTGGCGCCCTGCATGCGCTGCCCTTCTCCTCCACTGATCGTATCGGCTTGCCCGAAGCGACCGAATGCATCGAAAACTGGATTTCTCCGAAGGTTGTTCCATGACTCGTTTTATTCCTCCTGCCGACTTTCCAAACACTCGCCTGCGCCGTAACCGCCGCGACGAGTTTTCCCGCCGTCTGGTGCGTGAAAACCGCCTGTCCACAGACGACCTGATCTACCCGGTCTTTGTGCGTGAAGGCGAGAGAGTTCAGGAGCAAGTGGGCTCCATGCCCGGCGTCATGCGCTATTCGCCTGATGAACTGATGCGCGTGGCCGAACAGTGTCTGGAGCTGGGCATCCCCGTGTTGTCCCTGTTCCCGTCCATCGACCCGTCCCTGAAAACGCCGGATGGCAGCGAAGCCGCCAACCCGAACGGCCTGATTCCGCGCGTGGTGGGCATGCTCAAGCAGCAATTCCCCGAGCTGGGCGTGCTGACTGACGTGGCTCTGGACCCCTACACCAGCCATGGCCAGGACGGCATTCTGGACGAAGCCGGTCACATCCTGAACGAAGAGACGGTCGCCATGCTGATCCGCCAGGCCCAGACGCAAGCCCAGGCTGGCGTAGACATTGTGGCCCCCAGCGACATGATGGACGGCCGCATCGGCTCCATCCGCGCTGCTCTGGACAAGGACCAGTTCATCCACACCCGCATCATGGCTTACTCGGCCAAGTACGCCAGCGCCTTCTACGGCCCCTTCCGCGACGCGGTGGGCTCGGCTGCCAATCTGGGCCGCTCCAACAAGAACACCTACCAGATGGACCCCGCCAACCGTAACGAAGCCCTGCGCGAAGTGGCCGCCGATATCCGCGAAGGTGCCGATATGGTCATGGTCAAACCTGGCCTGCCTTACCTGGACATCCTGCGCGACGTAAAAGACGCCTTTGGCATGCCAACCTACGCCTACCAAGTCAGCGGCGAGTACGCGATGATCAAGGCCGCCGCCCAGAACGGCTGGCTGGACCACGACAAGGTCATGATGGAGTCTCTGCTGGCATTCAAGCGTGCTGGTGGCGACGGCATTCTGACCTATTTCGCCATCGAAGCCGCCAAGCTGATGCGCGAACAGAACTGCTGATTCACATCAATCAGAACGCAAAAAACGCAGCCTGTGAGCTGCGTTTTTTGTTGTGTGTACGCGACGATCTATCGCCTGTTAAGCCCTGATAAGGCCGATTCGGGGCAAATCAGGAACTTCAGGCACCGGCCAGAACCTCATCCAGCACCTTGGAAAAGCGACTGGCATCCTGAAAACCGATCACGCGCAATTGTTCCAGCTGTTTTCCCTTGGAATCGAAAAACATGATGCCGGGAGGGCCAAACAGGCGGAAATGTTTCAGCAACTCCCTGTCCTCGGGAGTGTTGGCTGTCACATCCACCTGCAGCAAATCAAACTGTGCCATACGCTGTGCAACCGCAGGATCACTGAACGTGAAATTCTCCATTTCAATGCAGGACACACACCAGTCTGCATAGAAATCCAGCATGACGGGGCGGGTGGTCTTGGCCAGCCGTTCTTCCAGCTCCTGCAAGGTGAGTACGCGCTGAAACTCCACTTTGCTTTGAGCGGCTGCCACCGTACCGGACGATTTCAGCCCTTCCAGTGGACGAATCACGCTAGGACGACCCAGGGCAATACTGATCATCATCATGATGGCCCAGACCGCCAGCATCATGCCTACGCCCTGGCGCAAACCCGACCAAGGTGTGCGCACTGCCGTACCGCGCCCAAACGCACCCAGCAAGGCCGCGGCCCACAAAGCCAAAACGACCCAGCCAAAGACCGCGATCGTGCCGGACATCAAGGGCGATACCATCCACCAGGCCGTAGCCAACAGCAAGACACCAAATGCGGTTTTGACACTTTCCATCCAGGCACCGGCCTTGGGCAACACACTGCCAGAACCCGCGCCCACAATCAGCAGCAACACGCCCGACCCCCAGGCCAAGGCGAACAGAGCCGAGCCGCCCAGGACCACATCACCCGTCTGCGAGATAAACAGCAGCACACCCGCCAAAGGCGCTGCTACGCAAGGGCCGACGATCAGCGCAGACAGCATGCCCATCAGGAACACGCCACCCATCTGCCCACCCGGCAAACGGTTCATGGTTTCATTCAGGCGATTTTGCAGCGCTGCCGGGGCCTGCACCGTAAATACATCCAGCATGGACAAGGCCAGCACCACCAGGATCAGGGCGAACAAGCCCAAGACCCACGGATTCTGCAACCAGCTTGCCAAGCCTGCGCCCAGCAAACCTGCCGCCACACCCAGCAAGGTGTAGACCAGCGACAAGCCCAGCACAAAGGCAAAAGCCATTTTCAAACCATGCCAGCGCGATGGCGCAGGCTGATTACGGCCCGCAATGATGGACAGCAAAATCGGCACCATCGGCAAGACGCAAGGTGTAAAGGACAGCAGCAAGCCGAACACAAAGCTCAGCAGCACAATCTGGCCCCAACCAGCTTGCTTGAGGTAATCCGCCAGGCCCACATCACTCAAACTCAATGCCGACGCTACACCACCTGTGCTGGCAGCGGTGGCGGTGGAAGTTGTGCCTGCGGTGTCTGTTTTCTGACCCGAGCCTTCACCCGGCGCAGGCACCGACACCACACCGAAGGGGCCTGCCACTTCCCAGCCCTGTCCGGTGGGGATCAGGGTCAAGGTTTGCGTAGAGGGGGAATAGCACAGGCCAGCATCGGCACAACCCTGGCTGACTACATCAATTTTCAGATCCTGGCCCGTACCGCTATCGGCCAGAACAGGCACTCGCAGAGTGACCGAGTTGCGGTAGACCTCCATGACTTCGTCAAAGGTAGGGTCGTACACCTTTTCGCCATCGGGAAGCTGGGGAGTACCCAAATGCTCGGCCTTCTCGGTCGAGATCCCGAAGCGCTTGCGATACATATAGTATTCAGGCGCAATCTGGAAATGGATATCCAGCTGATCGGGCTGGCTCATGGCCGCGGTCAGTACAAAAGCCTGTTCCGGGTCCAGAAACTCTTCTTCTGCCTGCGCCGTCAATGGCGTTGCCAGCCAGGCCAGCATCAGGACAAAGAAAACAGCAAACCACGCGCCAAGACGCTGGGCAGAAAACGGGGAACGCTTCAAAGACAAAGGCACAAATCTATTCCGGTTTTTTAGGCTGGGCTATCTGAGATCACGCTGGACGCGTCTGGGTGCGGACCCAATCCAGATAAGCGGTGAAACCACCAACAACCGGAAGCACAATCAATTCAGGCAGTTCGTAAGGATGCTGCTCTCGCAAGCGATCTGCCAGTTCCGGTAGCCGGGCCACTGTGGTTTTGAAAGTCAGCGTGATTTCCTCATCACCCTGTAACTCCCCTTGCCACATGTACATAGACAAACTGGCGGGCGCAAGGTTCGCACAAGCGGCAATTCCATCTTCAACCAGGTGATGAGCCAGGTACTTGGCCAGCATCATATCGGGCACCGTCGTCTGCACCAGCACCAATTGCTGTGCATCCAGATCGGGCAAGGTCAAGGCCAGTTTGGGTTTGAAACTGGAGGAATTCTCAGAGGACATGCAGGGCTCCTAATCAAGCCCTTAGTGTAGCGCCGGATGCCGGCGCTTAGATGCTGGACCGAGGTCGAGTCAGGCCGCTTAATGTTTCAGAGGGGCGCTCGCCATAGCGATGTCGATAGTCAGCAGAGAACTGTCCCAAGTGGGCAAAGCCACAGGCCAGGGCCACTTCGGTGACTGACATGCCACCTTCCTGCAAATATCGGCGGGCCGCTTCCAGACGCATCTGCTTTAGACGCGCCATCGGTGCGACACCCAAATGTTCCCGGAACCCCGCATACAGACTGCGCACACTAACACCTGCCGCTTGGGCTATATCGCCAATCGTGATGGGCTGGCCGGTCTGACTTTCCATGAAATCCAGGGCACGTCGCAAAACATGCGGCAAGGCTGCCGCGGTCTTATGGGCGGGCTGATTGTGCTGGTGCAGCTCGAACAAGGCATAAATCAGGGTCTGCTCGAATTGGCGTACCTGACGGGGCTGATCAAACAAAGAGCCGTCCGACACTTCGGCAAACTGCCAATCCAGCAAGCGGCGCAAACTGGCTCCGCCAGGCGCATCCAAAGGAATGGAAGGCTGAAACTCCAAGGGGCCGCGTACAGGCTGCGCAAAATAATCCTGATAATGGCGCTCCAGCCCTTGGCGTCCAATACGCACAAACAGCTTATCGGCCTCCAGACTATGTTCCATGCTGAAGTCTTGAGTCGGGCTGATGATGGAAGCCAGGCGAGAGGTAGACGCGAAACGTCCGTGCGCCGTATGAATCTGCTCTTGTCCCGACAGAGGAATTTGCAAGAGATAGAAGTCGTCCAGTGGCTGGGGCTGAATCTGCACCTGCGCGCCATAGCGCAAACGTCCATAGGCCACATCCTGGCCTTGGCGTAGATACAAGCGTGCATTCAGACGCTGACGAGTATCCGCCAGGGTCAGACTATGCGGGCAGAAAACCTGGGAGATATAGTGCTGAACGCAGTCCACATCCTGCGAATGCAGCTGGGCATAGCGATTCAGTATGGTGGTCATGAGCGTCGCAACAAGCGATAAAAAAAAGCTGTGCCTTAGTGTGGCACAGCCTCTTGCACTGCAACATCGAGACTATCCCTAGGCCCGGTTAAGGTGCCAAGACAGAAACAGCGATCCCGACGATTTACTGGCCCTGAAAACGGCCAAAACGTCCCTGCCAATACAGCAAAGGCGAATCCTGTGCCTGCTCGGCATGGTGCACCTGCAAGACACGGCCCAATACCAAAGCATGGCTATGACGTTCAATTACTTCCACGATCTGGCAGGCCAAAGCGGCAGGAGCTTGTCGTGCCAACCAGATACCGTGCTCGGTACGCAGCCAATCATGTCCGGCATAACGCGCATCGCCTTGCTCGCCTTTGAAACCGGCAAACTGCAAAGCCATGCCTGCCTGCTCGACACCCAGAATATTCACACCGAACAGGCCACTGTCACGCATTAAAGGCCAGGACGAGGAGCTTTGATTCACACAGACCAGTACCTCTGCCGGATCTGCGGCTACCGAGGTGACCGACGTTGCCGTCAGGCCGCTACGCTGGCCCTGGTGTTCGACCGTAATCACATTGGCCGTGCCACCCAGATGGCGCATAGCAAGTTTGAACTGCTCGGCAGAAACTCCAGGCGCGTGCAGCGCTTGGTCTGTCGGCAAGGAAGCCAATTCCACAGGCATGATTCACCCTTTTTTAATCTTATGGGCAGCACAGTCATCAGGACGGTGCTGCCTGCGTGGCGTACGTGAACTGGCTATCCCCCAGAGCAAACCCAAGCCTGCCCGATAGCCAGAAAATCGCTCTTAGCGAATGCCACGCTGCTGCAACAAAGGCAGCACAGTATCACGGAAATAAGGGAATTCCTTTACATAGTCCACAAAGGACAAGGTTGTTCCCCGGAAACCGGCTTCGTGCAACGCACACAAACCGTCAGCCACTTGCTCGGGCGTGCCCACCAGCGGGAAGCCACCATGGCCCGCGGCCATACGCTCGCGAATCTGCTCCAGCAGCTCGTGCGGGAAGGAATGGGCGTGGGCAAACTGCAAATTCATCAGGTTATCCACCGCACCATTGTCGATATTGGCCATGATGCGTTCCCACTCGGCCTTGGCCTCGGCTTCCGTCGGGCGGCAAACCACGTGCGAGAAGGTCATCACATCAACCTTGCGGCCTTGCGCTTGGCCTTGTGCCTTGAGTTCAGCCACTTCCTTTCTGGAGCGCTCCAACTCCATGGCAGGCGTGAACAGGAAGTTCGCGTTGCGGCTGGCAAACTCACGGCCCTGACCGGAACCAGCCGCGTTAAAGATAGGTGGATCAAATTCAGGGCGGGGGTTGCCGTAGACGCCTTTGGCCTGAAAGTACTTGCCATCCCAATCGAAGCGACCGTCGTGGTGCCAGATCTTCTTGATCAGATCGAACCACTCTTGTGCATAGCCATAGCGGGTTTCGTGATCATCAGGCAACTTCACACCCAAAGCGTCGTACTCGGGCTTGTTCCAGCCAGCCACAATATTCAGACCGACACGGTTGCCGCTCATCTGCGCCATAGTGGCGACCTGCTTGGCGATCACAACGGGGTGGTTCGCAACGGTGTGTACAGTGGCAAACACGCTGATATTGCGAGTATTGGCCAGCAAGGCCGTCGCCCAGGTGACAGTTTCCAGTACATAGCCGTGGAAATCGGTTTCGCCGCCGTAACCAATCCAACGGGCGATAGGCAGCATGAAGTCGATGCCAGCATCGTCCAGCAGCTTGCCCAGCTTCAGATTGTTTTCCCACGTAGCCTGCCAGCGATCGGGCAAGGTCGATACCGTCATGCCACCACCGCAGTTGGTAGCAAAGGTTCCCAGCAGAAACTTATCGTGTGTGAGCAATGTATTCTGTGCCATCGCCAGTCTCCTGAAAATCGTTGTTCTTTACAGCTCACCACCATGGCGAAGCTGGCATAGCGCAGATTTTAGGGATTGGCTTTACGGCCCACTATCGGATCACTGCCGGTTTTATCAATTGCCTGCAATTATTTGAACTTTAAAGCTCTACAGGCCACCCAACCTAGCAAAAACCCTTATATAACAGCGACTTATCGCGTTTTCAAAACTGTTTTTCGGTCAATGAACCCTGCTTTACACCTTCACACTGTACTGAAACGGAGTCCACGCTCTGGCTCAAGCCCACGCTTGAACTTATAAGAGGGGTAAGCTTGGCACTAAGCCTGAGGCAAAAGCAAAACGAAGGTGGGAAACAAGGCCAGCAGCAACAGCAGCGACAGGGTTAAGGCCTTCCCAAAAACGCCCAGCCCGTGATGAACAAAACCCCGCGCCGCCAATAAAAAAACGGACTCCTGAGAGTCCGTTTTCAATACTACTGTAGAAACAAGCGGCGCTTATTCAGCAGCGGCTTCTTCCTGAACTTCTGGACGATCCACCAGCTCCATGAATGCCATAGGAGCATTGTCACCCTGACGGAAACCCATTTTCAGGATGCGGGTGTAGCCGCCGTTACGCTCTTGGTAACGTGGGCCGAAAACTTCAAACAGCTTGGTCACTGCATCGCGGTCGCGCAGACGGGCGAAAGCCAGACGACGGTTTGCCAAGGTTGGGTTTTTAGCCAAAGTGATCAGAGGCTCAACCACGCGGCGCAGCTCTTTAGCTTTAGGCAGGGTGGTTTTGATGGCTTCGTGAGTCAGCAGGGACACGGACATGTTGCGGAACATGGCCAAACGGTGGCTGCTGGTACGATTCAGTTTACGTAGACCGTGACGGTGACGCATGATGATTTTCCTAAATAATGAATCTAATTGGCACGCCGCTTATGCGACATGCGTAAATCCGGTTCTTCTATCAGCTAAGCTGCGGACCAGATGGACAGCGCAAAACAATAGCACATTTTCAGCCGCCACCTACACTTTTTGCAGGTGTACAACACCAGAAAAAGTGTAAGCGGCGTCTAAGTACGTCTGTCTTGCTTACTACTTATGGACGCTCAAGACCCAGTGGTGGCCAGTTTTCGAGCTTCATGCCCAAAGTCAGGCCACGTGCAGCCAACACTTCCTTGATTTCGTTCAAGGACTTGCGACCCAGGTTTGGAGTCTTCAACAGTTCGTTTTCGGTACGCTGGATCAGATCGCCGATGTAGTAGATATTTTCGGCTTTCAGGCAGTTTGCGGAACGAACCGTCAGTTCCAGATCGTCGACAGGACGCAGCAACACAGGATCGATCTGTGGAGCGCCACGCACTGGAGCTTCGTAGGCATCGCCCACACCTTCCAGAGCAGCAAACACAGAGATTTGATCCATCAGGATGCGAGCGGACTGGCGCACGGCTTCCTCGGGCGAGATCACGCCGTTGGTTTCAATGTCCAGAACCAGTTTGTCCAGGTCAGTACGCTGTTCCACACGGGCGTTTTCGACCGCGTAGCTAACACGACGCACTGGGCTGTAGGAGGCGTCCAGCACGATACGACCGATCGTGTGGGTGCGATCATCAGCCAGGGCGCGCACGTTACCAGGAACGTAGCCACGGCCTTGCTCAACCTTGATTTGCATTTCCAGCTTGCCGTCGTCGGTCAGGGTGGCAATCACATGATTGGGGTTGATGATTTCAACGTCGTGCGGCAATTCGATGTCGCTGGCCAGAACTTGGCCGGCGCCTTCCTTGCGCAGGATCAGGGTAACTTCTTCACGGCTGTGCAGCTTGAAGACCACGCCCTTCAGGTTCATCAAGATATCAACCACGTCCTCGCCCACGCCTGGCAGCGTGGAATACTCGTGCACCACACCGGTAATCTGCACTTCAGTGGGTGCATAGCCGGTCATGGAGGACAGCAAGATACGACGCAGTGCGTTGCCCAGAGTGTGGCCGTAGCCGCGCTCGAAAGGCTCCATGATCACCTTGGCGTGATTTTTGCTGATCGGTTCAACTTCGATGGAACGGGGTTTCAAAAAACCTTGAGACATTCGATTTCCTTTTCAATACCCTCGGCTCGTTACACCGATAAGGCTGACGGAAACTGGCAAAGCCAGCGGGATAGTATCGCAAAGCCCACTTGCCGAAAATCGGGAAGTGGGCCTGCGATTACTGCATTGCGTAAGAGGTCTTCGCGTACAAAATTAACGCGAGTACAACTCAACAACCAGCGATTCGTTGATGTCTTGAGCGACATCAGCGCGATCAGGAGCTTGCTTGAACACGCCGGACAGCTTGGCGGTGTCAACTTCTACCCACTGAGGCAAGCCAATGCCCGTAGCCAGATCCAGGGATTCCTTGATACGGCCTTGGGATTTAGCTTTTTCGCGCACGGAAACAACGTCACCAGCCTTGATCAGCATGGAAGCGATGTCAGCGGTGTGACCGTTGACTTCGATTGCACGGTGGTTCACCAGCTGACGTGCTTCTGCACGTGTAGAGCCAAAGCCCATGCGGTAAACCACGTTGTCCAGACGCGATTCCAGCAATTGAATCAGCGTTTCACCGGTGTTGCCACGACGGCGGTCAGCTTCAACGTAGTACTTGCGGAACTGCTTTTCCAGCACGCCGTACATACGCTTGAGCTTTTGCTTTTCGCGCAGCTGCAGACCGAAGTCAGACGTACGAGCACCGGAGGTGCGGCCGTGCTGACCAGGACGCGATTCCAGTTTGCACTTGGAATCCAGCGAGCGACGGGCGCTCTTCAAAAACAGATCGGTACCCTCGCGACGCGAGAGCTTGCATTTTGGTCCAATATAACGAGCCACTTCGCTTCCCCTTAGATGCGACGACGCTTGGGCGGACGGCAGCCGTTATGCGGAACCGGTGTGATGTCTGCAATGCTGGTGATCTTGATACCCAGAGCATTCAGAGCACGCACAGACGATTCACGGCCTGGACCGGGGCCCTTGATGCGAACTTCAAGATTTTTAATACCGTATTCCATGGCAGTACGGCCGGCTGTTTCAGCGGCAACCTGCGCGGCAAACGGCGTGGATTTACGAGAGCCTTTAAAGCCCGCGCCACCCGACGTAGCCCAGGACAATGCGTTGCCCTGACGGTCAGTAATGGTGATGATCGTGTTGTTAAAAGAAGCGTGGACGTGAGCAATCCCGTCCGACACGCTTTTTTTGACTTTCTTGCGTGCGCGTGAAGCGCTGCTAGAAGCTTTGGCCATCTTCTATTCCTCGATTATTTCTTCAGGGACGCGGCGGCGCGACGCGGACCTTTACGGGTGCGAGCGTTAGTGCGTGTACGTTGGCCGCGCACTGGCAGACCGCGACGATGACGCATGCCACGGTAAGTTCCCAAGTCAGCCAAACGCTTGATCGAGAGCTGAACTTCACGACGCAGGTCACCTTCTACGGTGAACAGGCCGATCTGTTCGCGAATGCGCTCGAGTTCCGCGTCGGTCAGATCTTTGACCTTCTTGGAGTATTCAATACCCGATGCTTCGCAAATCTTGCGAGCGCGGGTGCGACCGATGCCGAAAATCGCGGTAAGACCGATTTCGGCGTGTTGATGCGGCGGGATGTTAATGCCGGCAATACGGGCCATGGTTATTCCTTGTTAAATCGGTTGCGTTTCGGCAACTTAGCCTTGACGCTGCTTATGACGTGGATCGGTGCAGATGACACGCACCACGCCATGACGTTTAATGATTTTGCAGTTGCGGCAGATCCGCTTTACTGATGCCATTACCTTCATGGTTTGACTCCTAGTTTCCTGTAACCGGCCGCTTATTTGGAGCGGAACACAATTCGTGCTCGGGATAGATCATAGGGCGTGAGCTCCACAGTGACCTTATCGCCCGGCAGAATCCGGATATAGTGCATACGCATTTTGCCTGAAATGTATCCGAGCACTACGTGACCATTTTCCAGCTTGACGCGAAAAGTTGCGTTGGGAAGGTTCTCAAGAACCTGTCCCTGCATTTGAATGACGTCGTCCTTTGCCATTTTCGTGAATTACCGCATCGGCAAGCTCGAGCCTTTGAAGTTAGCCTTCTTGAGCAGCGAGTCGTATTGTTGTGACATGACATAGGCCTGGGCCTGCGCCATGAAGTCCATGGTTACTACAACAATAATCAGCAAGGATGTGCCGCCAAAATAGAACGGTACATTCCAGCGCATTTGCAAGAACTCTGGTACCAAACACACCAAGGTAATGTAGATCGCACCGGCCAAAGTCAGACGCATCAAGATCTTGTCGATATAACGCGCTGTCTGATCACCGGGACGAATCCCTGGTACGAAGGCTCCACTCTTTTTCAGGTTGTCTGCAGTTTCGCGGCTGTTGAACACCAGGGCCGTGTAGAAAAAGCAGAACAAAATGATCAGCGCGGAGAACAAAGTAATGTAAAGCGGCTGACGCGGCGACAAAGCAGCCTCGATTTCACGCAACCAACCCAGACCGGGTGTGCTGGAGAACCAATTAGCAATTGTCGCTGGCAACAGAATGATGGACGAAGCGAAGATCGGAGGGATCACGCCAGCCATGTTCAGTTTCAGCGGCAAATGCGAGCTTTGACCACCATAGATACGGTTACCTACTTGCCGTTTGGCGTAGTTGACCGTGATACGACGCTGACCACGCTCGACAAAGACGACGAAGTACGTGACGGCGGCTACTAAAACGAGGATAAACAGTGCCGATAGAATCGACATGGAATCCGTACGCACCAGATCAAGCATACCGCCCAAAGCATTAGGCAGACCCGCTACGATACCGGCGAAGATCAGGATGGAAATACCATTACCCAATCCACGTTCAGTGATTTGTTCACCCAGCCACATGACGAACATGGTGCCAGTGACCAGTGTTACCACTGTCGTGAAGCGAAACAGCATCCCTGGGTCGATAACCAGACCGGGCTGCGATTCTAGAGCGATGGAAATCCCAACTCCCTGGAACAAAGCCAAAAAGACCGTTCCGTAACGGGTGTATTGCGTGATCTTGCGACGACCCGACTCACCCTCTTTCTTGATTGCTTCCAGCGTGGGCACCACAGCGGTCATCAATTGCATGATGATGGACGCAGAGATGTAGGGCATGATTCCCAGTGCGAACACTGAGAATCGCTCTAAAGCACCACCGGAGAACATGTTAAACAAACCCAGAATACCACTCTGGTTTTGAGTAAACAGTTCGGACAAGGCATCAGGATTGATGCCTGGTACCGGAATGTGCGTACCCAAGCGGTAGACAATCAGGGCGAGCAACAGGAAAACGAGACGACGTTTCAAATCGCCGTAGCGCGGACCCGACTTACTCTGTGCCTGAGCTTTTGCCACCGTGACCCCTTTTTATTCCAGCGAGCCGCCGGCTGCTTCGATCGCGGCGCGAGCGCCGGCCGTTGCATTAATGCCTTTCAGCGCAACTTTACGGGAAAGTTCACCGGACTTGATGACTTTAGCGTAACGCACCATTTGGCCAACCACGCCAGCCTGCTTCAGTGCCTGGACGTCGATAACTTCGGCATCCATTTTTTGCAGTTCGGACAGACGTACTTCTGCGTACAGGTGGTCGTCCAGGGTGGTGAAACCACGCTTGGGCAAACGACGTTGCAAAGGCATTTGACCGCCTTCGAAACCGACTTTATGAAAACCACCCGAGCGGGATTTCTGGCCTTTATGACCACGTCCGCCGGTTTTGCCCAAGCCGGAACCGACACCGCGACCAACACGACGTGCTGCGTGTTTGGCGCCAGCGGCGGGCTTGAGATTGTTCAATTGCAATTCAGACATCCCGATTCCTTTCAGGCTTCCGAGACCGTAACCAGATAATCCACCTTGCGGATCATCCCACGAACCTCAGGAGTATCAACCAATACACGGCTGGTGTTGACTCGGCGCAGACCCAGGCCGCGAACGGTGTCGCGATGGCTTTGCTTTGTGCCGATGACCGAACGCACCAACGTAACTTTGATTTGTTTCTGTGCCATGACTTACCCCAGAATTTCTTCAACTGTCTTGCCGCGCTTGGCAGCAATGTCAGCAGGTGTCGAGCAAGCACGCAAACCGTTCAATGTAGCGCGAACCATGTTGTATGGGTTGCTGGAACCCAGGCTCTTGGCTACGACGTTGCGCACGCCCATCACTTCGAAGATAGCGCGCATTGGGCCACCGGCGATAACGCCAGTACCTTCAGCTGCGGGAGAGATCAGAACGGTGGCTGCACCGTGCTTACCAACTACGGTGTGATGCAAGGTGCCGTTCTTCAGAGGCACTTTGATCAGACCACGACGGGCCTGTTCCATTGCCTTCTGAACAGCAACGGGTACTTCGCGGGCCTTGCCCTTACCCATGCCGATGCGACCATCGCCATCACCGACCACGGCCAGCGAAGCAAAGCTCATGGTGCGACCACCTTTAACGACTTTGCTGACGCGGTTGACCGCAATCATCTTTTCTTTCAGGCCGTCATCGCGCTCTTGCTCTGGAGCCTGTCTGCCTTGTGCTTTAGCCATTTGATAATTCCTTTAGAATTTCAAGCCGGCTTCACGCGCGGCCTCGGCCAGCGCTTTCACGCGGCCATGGTAACGGAAGCCCGAGCGGTCAAAAGCAACCGTCTCGATGCCCGCAGCCTTCGCCTTTTCGGCGACGCGCTTGCCAACCAGGCTGGCTGCCGCTACGTTGCTGCCAACGGCCAATTCTTTGCGAACTTCGGTCTCGACAGTGGAAGCACTGACCAGAACGCGGTCGCCTTCGGGCGAGATGATGCTCGCGTAAATATGCGTATTCGTGCGATGCACCGACAGGCGGTGTACGCGCAGCTCGGCGATCTTGCGGCGAGTAGCCACTGCACGACGCATACGGGATTGTTTCTTGTCCATGATTCGTCCTTGCCTGCGGGCTTATTTCTTCTTGGTTTCCTTGAGGATGACGCGTTCGCCGACGTAACGTACACCTTTGCCTTTGTAAGGCTCTGGTGGACGATAGCCACGAATTTCTGCGGCAACCTGACCAACCACCTGCTTGTTCGAGCCCTTGATCACGACTTCCGTCGGAGTTGGGCACTCGGCTTTGATGCCTTCAGGCAGGTCGTGCACGATGTCGTGCGAGAAACCCAGTTGCAACTTCAAGGCATTACCCTGGACGGAGGCACGGAAGCCCACGCCAACCAGACTCAGCTTGCGTTCGAAACCGGCGCTCACGCCAACAACCATGTTGTTGACCAGTTGGCGCACGGTGCCGGACATTGCGTTTGCGTGACGAGTTTCGTTCGCAGGCACAAAAGACAGCTGACCGTCTTGAAGTTCAATAGTGACGTCGCCAGTCAGAGTTTGAACCAAAGTGCCCAGAGGGCCTTTGACCGTGATCTGATCAGCGGCAATGGTCGTTTCTACGCCTTTAGGCAGGGAAACGGGATACTTAGCGATACGTGACATATGATGTTCTCCTTATGCCACGTAGCACAGCACTTCGCCACCGACGCCAGCTGCACGTGCTTTGCGATCGGTCATCACGCCGCGAGACGTGGACACGATAGCAACACCCAAGCCGTTCATGACTTGAGGGATGTGTGTGCTGCCTTTGTAGATGCGCAGTCCAGGACGCGAAACGCGGTCGATGCGCTCGATGACTGGCTGGCCGGCATAGTATTTCAGGGTGACTTCCAGTTCTGGCTTGGCTTTTTCGCCAACGATACGGAAATCTTCGATGTAGCCTTCGTCTTTCAGCACAGCAGCAATAGCTGCTTTCAGCTTCGAGGAGGGCATGCTGACCGATGTCTTGTTGACCATTTGCGCGTTACGCACGCGGGTCAACATATCGGCGATTGGATCGCTCATGCTCATGTGTATTTCTCCTACCAGCTGGCCTTGGTCATACCGGGGATCTCGCCGCGCATTGCCATTTCGCGCACTTTATGGCGAGTCAAACCGAATTTCTTGAAAACACCACGAGGGCGACCGGTGATAACGCAGCGGTTGCGTTGACGGGTCGGGTTCGCGTTGCGTGGCAATTGTTGCAACTGCAAACGAGCTTCGTAGCGCTCTTCGTCAGACTTGGACTGGTCGTCAATGATCGCTTTCAGTGCTGCACGCTTGGCGGCGAATTTCTCAGCCAGCTTGGCGCGCTTGATGTCGCGATTGATGAGGGAAAGTTTAGCCACGTTGCGCCCCTTAGTTGCGGAACGGGAAGCTGAACGCGCTAAGCAGCGCCTTGGCCTCTTCGTCCGTCTTGGCAGAAGTAGTGATGCTGATGTTCAGACCACGCACTGCGTCGATTTTGTCGTACTCGATTTCGGGGAAAATGATTTGCTCTTTAACCCCCATGTTGTAGTTGCCACGGCCGTCAAACGCACGACCCGACACACCACGGAAGTCACGAACGCGTGGCAGAGCCACAGCGACCAGACGATCCAGGAATTCGTACATGCGTTGACCGCGCAGGGTCACCATACAACCGATCGGGTAATCTTCGCGAATCTTAAAACCGGCAATAGCTTTGCGGGTTTTCGTGATAACGGGCTTCTGACCAGCAATTTTGGTCATGTCCGATACCGCGTTCTCGATAATCTTCTTGTCAGCAACCGCTTCCGAGACACCCATGTTCAGAGTGATCTTGGTGATGCGGGGTACTTCCATAATGCTCTTGTACTCGAACTGCTTTTGCAGATCGGCAACCACTTTTTCGCGGTAGAACTCTTGTAAACGTGCCATGTTATCCGCCCCTTAAGCCTTGGCGCCAACGGCTTTGCCGCTGGAACGATAAACACGCGTCTTCTGACCGTCGATCACCTGGATACCAACGCGGTCGCCCTTGCCGGTTTCCGGGTTGAACAGTGCAACGTTCGAGATGTGGATAGGCATGGTCTTGTCGACGATACCACCCTGCGTGCCAGCCATAGGATTGGCTTTAACGTGTTTTTTGACTACGTTGATGCCTTCCACGATGACGTGGTCTGCATCGACGCGTTGCAGTACTGTGCCACGGCGTTTTTTATCACGGCCGGTCAGCACAATAACTTCGTCGCCTTTACGAATTTTTTGCATTTTTTCGCGCTCCTTACAGCACTTCGGGAGCCAAGGACACGATCTTCATGAACTTCTCGGTACGCAGTTCACGCGTAACGGGTCCGAAGATACGGGTGCCGATGGGTTCCAGCTTGGCATTGAGCAATACGGCGGCATTGCCACCGAAACGAATCAGCGAACCGTCTTTACGGCGCACGCCCTTAGCGGTACGAACCACTACAGCGTTGTAGATTTCGCCTTTTTTGACGCGTCCGCGCGGGGCCGCTTCTTTAACGGTAACTTTGATGATGTCACCAATTGCGGCATAACGGCGCTTCGAGCCGCCCAGCACCTTGATGCACATTACGGAACGCGCACCTGTGTTGTCGGCCACGTCCAGCGTGGTCTGCATTTGAATCATGATTTTTCCTGTTCCAACTTAATTGCAACGATCCAGTCAAAATGACTGGGTCACACAACCAGTTTTGGTCCCGTCAGATTCGGATCCAGCCAGTTCGATACCGTAAACCCGATCTCGATCTGGTCCGGCAAGCCGAACCCTAGGTTGAAATCTTGCGAGAGACAAAACGTTGTATTACCAACTTCAATCCGGATAGGCGACTAAGCCTCTCCGGTCAAAATAAAGAGGTAAGCCACATATACTAGCAAATAAACCCCAGAAAAACAAGGATTTATTTGCTAAGGCCTTGGCACGACGGCGTTTTCACGCAACAGCTCGTCCAGCTGGGCACTATTGCTGCCTCGGGTTACCCGGCGCAAACCTATCCCCAATTCCTGCAGGCTCTGCAGGAACGCTGTCAGCAAATGTCGGCCACCCACCTCGGCCTGCAGCGTCTGGGCGCGCTCATCGTCCAGGACAATATATTTGAGTGCCATCATGTGCAACCACAGAATCGATTCGGGCTGCTCCAGAACACGACGCAGACCAAATTGCACACCCAAGGGCCGCAATTTATCCACGAAAGCAACCGTTTCCACATCGTGCTCACTCAGGCAATAAGCATCCAGTTCAATAATCAGACGCCGCGTCTTGTCACCGGCCTTGGCCAGAACCTCAGCCACCTGATCTGCAAATCCAGGCTTGATCACCGATGCCCAGGAGACACGGACACTCAAACTGCCCTCGTTATCGGCTAACCAGTCGCTTGCCAGCTCCATCGTACGCAAGTCACACTGCCCCGACAGACCCAGACGCACCGCCACCGGAATGAACAAATAGGCAGGCAAACTGGCCTGTCCCGGTTGCTCGGGCAACAAATTCAGGGTTGCATCGTGAATCTGGCCCGCTTGCCCCCAGACTTCAACGCCCGGCTTCACACTCAATTCAATCCGGCCTTGCTCCAGACCACGCTCAATACGTGAATGCCATTCCTGCTCACCAATGGAAGAGCTCGCCTCGGAGTGAACCCCTTCAGACGGACGGTATTCCACTTCCTGATGCCCTGCCCCTTCGGCGCGCATCAAGGCATTGTCCAAACGCGTCATCACGGCGCTGAGCGAGTCCTGACCTTCATAGTTCGTCATCGCCATGGACCAACGGCACAAACTGCCATCGGGCAGAGGCTGGCGCAATTCCTGCAAGGCAGTACGCAGTTCCTGGGCAAAGCCCATCACTTGAGGACCCATCTGGCCCTTGAGCAGCACGATAAAATCAGAACCATTCAAGCGCGCCAGATTGCCCGCGTCCATGCCATTTTTCTGCAATAGCTCCGTACAACGCTGAGTCACCAGCTTCAGCCAGGCATCCACCGCGTCACGAGATAGGGAGGTATTCAATGGCAGCAAGTCCCGCTGACGGAATAACAGCACATGGCCGCCCTCTTCCTGTTGCAGCACCTGACGGAACATATTCACGAAGTACTTGCGATTGGCCAGGCCCGTGACCGGATCGCAGTTCAACTCCAGCTGTAACTGCTCGATTCGGGCATTTTGCTCCTGGCTGCTGACACGAATACGTTTTTGCACCGTGCTTAAGGTATGCGTGACGGCTTCCAGCTCGGGGATCGTGCGCACTTTCTTGCGGCTGGGTACAGACTCGCTTTGATCCATCTGTTGCAGCTCGAACTGGACGTGTTCACGCAAAGCCCGGCGCAACCAGGCCATGACCATCAATACAAACACACCCCAGGCAACCCCGGCGCCCAGCACCAACAAGGTGACGCGCACAAAGCTTTTCCACAAACTGGCGCGGGCGTACTCGTCAGCAGGTTTTACTTCGATCGTACCAATCTGATTCCAGCCATTACTGACATGAGCCGAGGCCACGGGTACATCAATCGGCAAAGAGTTGGCGAACCACGCGGGCGAAGATCCGCTGATCTGTGTTTCTTGCTGAGCACTACGCTCCACCAGGACCGTATCGGAGGTGTCAATAAAGCGGATACGCTCAAACTGCCCGGTATCGTACAAGGCGGCAATCAAAAGCTCCTGCGTCACCGGGTCTTGGTTGCTGGGCTGGGACAAGGTCAAGGCCAGCGAAGTCGCGGCCGACTCACCCTGCGCCTGCAACTGACTGCTTAAATACTGCCTTGCCGAGTCGACGCTGAACCACAGCGTGCCAATCAAGATAGCAAGAATCGCGCACGAGACACTTAGCAGGAGCTGTTTAAGTAAAGACATAGCGCTTCCGTATATTCCATAAATTCTGGTCTAGCCCACCCGACAAGGGTGTCCTGAGGTCTGTTTCCATTTGGTGCTCTAGCCCAAGGGCCGGCACATCATCAAGGAACAAAACCTTCCTTACGCATTTTTTCCAACAAACCACGCCACCGGCTGATACTGTCCACCGAACCTTTCTGGGCATTACCCACATACACCCCTTGCGAATTGAAGCTGAACACAGGGGTCAAATCAGGACGCTGGCTGGCGGGGCGAATAGAGCCACTTAAATTATCCAGCAGCAAAGGCTCGGCCTGGGGCGTGGGATAGTAGCCCAGAACCATGTGCGCAATGCTTTGCCCACCTACTTGAGCCCGCACGTAAATCAATCGCAGTTTTTCATTGGGCACACCCAAGTGCAACAAGGAAAAATACTTGCCGATGACAAAGTCCTCACAGTCACCCGCCGCTTTGCCCAAAGTCTCGATGGGCGTGGCCCAATAGTCCAGCTGGCCCCAAATATGAATGTCCTCGCCAGCCATCACATTCATATTCCAGAAATCATTGACGGCCTCCAGCTGACGACGCTCGCTTAAACCACGGGCGGACTCCAGATTGGCCATCCACCGATCCACGGCAGTCCCGGCACGGGCCCCAAAGCGGGAAACGGCGGTCTGGCGAATCTTGCTGACCTCGAACTGCAAGGCAGGCGCCGACAAGGGCAGCCACACCACAACCAGCAGTGCGACCAGCACAAACAGCGCAATCCTAGATCGAAGAAAAAGGCGTAGCCAGGCAAGAGACAAGAGCACGTCAATCCCAAATAAGCAAATCCTTATAACGGCGTTATAGCTTGCCTATTTAGTGAACGCTTGGCAATCGACAAAATTAAGACCTTTAATATGAACTGCCCCCCAAAAAATTGGATGTTAATCCAAGCTTTGGGGGGCAGTTCAATACTGCAAACCTTCTTAACTACTACTTACTGATCGATATTCAACTTACCTTGTTGAATCAAGTTTTTAATCAGATCAGACTGGGATGCCTGTCCATCACCAACCAGATTCACACCATCGAACTCAATAATCTGGTTGGCGTTGTCACCCTGACTACCCAACTGACCTTTGGTGTTGATACTAAGAACCGTCTTATTGCTAGAACTATCAAAGTTCAGCTGCAAGTACTCGTCCAGATTCCCGGAGTTAATGCCAGAGCCCTTCAGCATATCCGCCAGATCAATCTTATCCTCACCAAACTTGCTGCCAGCACCCATGCCAAAGTTATAAACCGTGTCACGGGCAGGTAGGTCAACTGTTCCTTCGTCATTGGCCAACCAAGCGAAGGTGTCATTGCCCGTGCCGCTAAACAGCTTGTCGTTGCCTTGACCACCGACCAGTACGTTTGTTCCAGACTGGGCGTACAGAATGTCATCCCCTGCACCGGCGTACAAATGATCATTACCTGCTCCTGCAAACAAAATGTCGTTGCCCGAGCCGGAGCTAATCAGATCACTGCCGCCCTGTGTTGTATCCAAAACATTGAATTTGCCATGATTTGCCAACAAGAAATCGTAAATCTTAGCGTTATCAATATCTTTGATAGAGTCCAAACCTTCGCTACGTGCAATAAAGTACTTCAACGAATCCAAACCGCCTGACGGAACATCTTTTAAATTTACACCCAAACCCGCCCAATCCAGCTTGCTGGTATCAATAGCATCGCCAAAGATAATGTTATTACCACCTGCTGTCGCGTCAATAACATCGTCGCCCACGGCTGCAAGCTCAGTAATATCTTTGGCACCTTGTAAAGCAGCTGCCAACTCTTCGGCAGTCATAACTATTTGAGGCTGGCCAGCCATACCAGACACTGTCTTCCAGTTACCTTTGTAATCCTGCGTCCAAACAGTCTGCACACCCTGCTTATCAGTATTATCAAAGAACTTCAGATAGTTTTCCGACACTCCTGAACCGATACCAATTCCATAAACTTTTCCTTTATTGCTCAGTGCTTCAAAAGAGTTAATCGCCTCATTTAAGTCCTCATACTCAGTAGAAGCACCAGTTGAAGAGGTGTTCTTATTGTTAAAAGTAGGATTACCATCAGTCAAAAAGAACGTCAAATTCTCGTAGTTTTTGCCTGTTGTAAACCCACTATTATTTTGAGTATTAAACCAATCAACAGCCTTTCGGAAAGCATCATCATAATTCGTTCCACCCTCTGCTGTTAGCTTGTTAATAGCTGAAATCAATGACTGAACATTACCTGTGTTCAGGTTATTCAACTTGAACTCCAACTTGGCGTTTGTATGGAAATCGACCAGACTGATATTCACTTGGCCATCATGCTCTGCCAAATCAGTCACTAATTTAATTAATGCTTCCTTCATCAGCATTTCGCGAGACATCACGGCGCCTTTTTTCACCGACTTCCACTCGCCATTAACCCAATCTTTTCCAGAAGTTTTCCAGTAAGAACCTGAAGGATTTTTCATACTGCCCGACGTATCAACAACCAAAGCAATATTGTAGTTCTTACCAGGCTCAACCGAGGTCACTGTACCACCGTGGTCGCCAATCAGAAGGTCATCACCCTGACCACCAATGAGCTTGCCACCACTGTTGCCATCCTCGATGACTTTACCGTGGTTCAAGGTCAAATTGACAGGTACATCCACACTCTCAAAGTTACCGTTCACTTCAAGAACATTGGCTACTAGGTCTTTAGAACCGTCTGTCTCAACAGTGACAAAGCCCTTACCCTCCCTATCCAGCTGGACGTCATGCACCTTCCCATCAATCTCTACCTTCGCAGTAGGGAAGCTTGTTTTGAAATCGTACTTGCTAGGATCAGGTGGGTTAGAGGTCTGGATATCAAAACGCACCTCTGTCTTAGTGCCTGGAAGCGTAGAAGCATCTTCCGTGACTTCCTTATACTTAATCGAGTGAACCAAATAATCGTCATCAGTACCCACAGCAGTAAACTCAGCTTTCGTAAAGTTCAAACCGCTGCCTGGCTCAAATGTATAAGCCAAATCAACTTTATCAGAACCACCTGGCACTTTTTCGGTTCTCATCACTTTGCCCTTGGCATCGTAATAAGTCAGTATCGCTTCGGTCTCGTTCTTGCCTTCGGTAATAATGGCCCAACCCACAGATTTACCGTCCGCACCAAAAAATTCAACTTTAGCTTTCTCTGTATTAGCACGCCAGGCGAACTGAACCTCAAAGGTTTTCACCTCTTTGTTGAATTCAACAGTCAGCTTCTCACTCTTTTTGCTGCTCTGATCAAACCCAAGTTCTGCATTATCACCTGAAGCGGCACCAGACACACCAAAGCCATCATGATCGGTTCCCTTAATAGTGGAGATGTTAGCGGGCTTACCATTGGCACCGGTAGCGGTTACCTTGAAGTCAGTCGAGGAGCGGACATTCTCAACAGTAATTTCTGAAGTCTTTGTGACTGTTGCCTTAATGGAAACCGTTGTAACGTCAAAATCGTCCTTAACAACAGTGTTAGCAGACTTATCGCTACCCACTGTCACAGAGTTAAAGCTGCCATTTGTATCAACGACATCTTTAATCGTGACAGTAATGCTCTCGTCACTCTCTTTATAGACGTCATCAACCGTTGGCACTTCAAACGAGACTTGAGAATTGCCACCAATCACAGTAATGCTATCAGGACGGCCTAACGTATCAGCATTATTAGCGGCTGCACCACTCCAATCCAGCTTCACTTCAACGCTGTTTCCAGCAGGCACCTTCACCTCATTGCCCGCGCCATCAACTAGTTTCACTGTGTAACGCAAGACCCCACCTTCGGAAACACTTGCCTGATCTACGCTGACCACTGCGTAAATGGGACTTGTGTCGGTGACGGTCGCACCCGCCTGGGCACTGCCATTGGTCGTGACACCGTTCTGGTCAGCCGCCACCAGATCGAAGGTCTCCTGACCCTCGTACACATCATCCTGGATCGTTGGAACCGTCACGCTCAGATCGGTCACGCCAGCAGGAACCGTCACATTACCCGCTGCATCAACCGTCAGCGTCTGGGTCTTGCCATCGGCATCCACATACGTCACCACCATCTTGCCCAGATCACCCGCCTCGGTCGGGTTCGTACCCGTTGGCTGGATACCCAGGTTAATCACCACATCCGCTTCGGTCGGCTTGCTCAGCGACACCGTGAACTGCGCATCGCTGCCCTCGTTCACCACGCCACCGCCCGTCACCGACAGCGTCGGCTTGTCATTGTCTGGGTTAGGACCGGGACCGGTGCCATCATCGACCACCGTCGCACCCGCCTGGGCACTGCCGTTGCTCGTGACACCGTTCTGGTCAGCCGCCACCAGATCGAAGGTCTCCTGACCCTCGTA